>Ga0209629_10001068_pt1 | contig 16569 bp, 16 predicted proteins | sample TergutCu122P5_FD_187286 | JGI IMG/M metagenome (GOLD analysis project Ga0209629, IMG submission 187286) | Cubitermes ugandensis P5 segment gut microbial communities from Kakamega Forest, Kenya - Cu122 P5 (SPAdes) (version 2) | ecosystem: Host-associated > Arthropoda: Insects > Digestive system...
CAATCAAAAAGCAATTACTGTACAGTACAAAATTCTCTAAAGGCTGGTTTACACAAGGCCAGTAGACAGGCAAGGCAAGACTGGAAATTTTCCGTATAAAGGCTTATTTTGATTTCCGTTTCCGCATTAGACGGTTTCCTTTTAATCCAGGGTATTTAACATCTGTTTTAGCCTCAAAGTCACGGGACACAGAAATATTTCCGTTTAAGACAAATTCCGTTTAATACAGGGCCCGTTTAAGGCAGGTTTTACTGTACATATACATACACACACATTCCAGGGATCCATAAGTGGGTCATAAAAACAGTAGGATGTAGAACAAGTCAGAAATACACATAAACAAATTTACAGTGTAAAATACCACAAATATTTTTAAAAAATATTAAGTCATCTTTACACGTAAAAAAATTCATCTACCAAGTAAAAGTGTGTATGTAGGTACATTCTTAACACTGCTTTTAATTTTGCCATGTCATTCTTGAGGATTGTCACTAAGTTGTAAACTGTTGAAAAATATGCCAGCATAGAATGTACTTCACTGAAAACAAGATAGGTTGGGATTTGGCCTTTGAAGACACTGCTTATTCCTTGTATTAATATTGTGTATAGATAAATTTGAAAAGTTTCCTGGTTAATTATAAGGAAGTTCATTAATGACAGTATATACCAGCATGGAACAGGTAAAATCTGTAATTGTGTAAATAGACTTCTACAAGGGGTTCTGGGTTGTGCACCAGCTATAATTCTGACAATTTTCTTTTGTAATGTGAAAATTTTCCCACAGTTGGAAGAGTTACCCAAAACAATCCATGTGTTATAATAGAATGGAAGTATGTACTGTAAACTGATGTGACAGAGTTAATGTTACTGATATGGACCATTGACTTAGCGGCATAACATGCCCCAGTTAACTTAGGAATCATTTCCTCAATACAGTTCTTCCAATTTATGTGATTATTAATTTGTAAACCATGGGCCGGGTAGTGTAGTCGGTATATCGACTGCCTACGGGCTGGACGGTCCGGGTATCGAATCCTGGTGGGGCGAGATTTTCCGCACCAGTCCAGACCAGCCCTGAGGCCCACCCAGCCTCCTGTACAATGGGTACTGGGTTTTTCCTGGGGGTAAGGTGCTGCCGGGGCAAGACGCTGACCCCTCACCCCCTTCTAGTGCAGAGGTCTAAAATAGAGTAGAGCTATACCTCTACTCTCCCTAAGGGCCTTCGTGGCCTGTGAAAGGGTGGAACCTACCTATCAATTTGTAAACCAAGAAATTTTGTATCCACTGTCTCTTCTATATAATTTTCTTTAAACTAATATGTACTGTAGAATGTGATGAATTCTTTGTTATGAATTTCATTATATTTATCTCAATTATAACTAAATTATAATCAACAAACCATTTAATCATATGGGAGAGAATTAATTTGACACCGAACAAAAATATTCAAAATTTCTACTTGAAATTATGACACAAGTATCATCAGCAACCATGATAAGTGGGTCCCTGTCACAACATGGCATGTCCTCAGGTTGCTGATGGAGGAACAGCCTGCAATATGGAGGGTAGCTGTGAATATATTGAATAAGCAGTGGCATACAGTCGAAAAGGGGTGGTCCTTCAGCTTGGAGTTGGGTGAGGTGCTAACAACTCCTCACCATAACAACTGGAATAGTTATGAACATAAACAGGTGCCTCAGACCTGGACTGACCCTTTGGTACAACTAAACCAATGGAAAAGGGACATGAGGTTCAGTACAGGGTATGTTAGATAGCCTGTATAGGTCAGGTTCCCTTACAACAGCAGCCAGGGAATTAGCAAGATATAAATTAGATTTAGTGGGTGTACAGGGGAGACAAAGGGGGGGACAGCAAGAGCAGGGGATTATATTTTTTTCTATGGAAAAGAAACATAAATCTTCAATTTGCATCAGGATTTTTGCACTCCACAGAACAGTATCAGCAGTGAACAGAGTATAGTTTGTTAGTGATAGGATGCCATTTATAGTTCTGAGAGGTCTCTGGTGTAATATTATTGTTTTGAATGTGAGGATAAAAGTGAGAGGGACTATTTTCAAAGTGACAATTGGGAATGAGAGTCTGCATCAGGATAGTAATAATGGTGTTAGAATAGTAAACTTCATCACATAAAAAAATCTGGTTGTTAAGACCACAATGTCCCCACACTGAAACATTCAAGTACACCTGGACCTCTCCTGATGGGAAAACTCACAACCAGATTGATCACATATTTTTAGACAGGAGATGGCATTCAAGTATACTTGATGTATAGTCTTTCAGGGCAGCTGACTGTGAAACTGATCATTATCTGGTGGTTGCAAAAGTTAGGGATAGATTGGCAGTAAGTCAACCAGAAGTGTAGAAGTTTGATGTGGAAAGATTTGATCTCAGGAAGCTAACTGAGCTGGAAGTTAGGAAACAGCATCAGTTTAAGATGTCAAACAGGTTTGCAGCTTTGGAGAACTTAAGTGATCGCAAGGACATAAACAAGGCTTGTTAGAACATTAAAGAAAATATCAAAACCTCAGCTAAAGAGAGTCTAGGTCTGTACAAAGTGAAGCAGCATAAACCATGGTTTGATGAAGAAGGGTTACGTTTTTTTAGATCAAAGGTAGCAGGCTAAGAAGCAGTTGTTACAGGATCCAAACCAAAGCAATGTAGGTAATATAAACAATGTAAGACATTAGGCTAGCAGACACTTCAGGAACAAAGACAAGGACTATCTGAAAGCTAAAACTGATGAACTTGAAACTAACGTAAGTTAAAAAATATCAGAGACTTGTGTAGGGGCATTAGTGACTTTACAGAGGGTTACCAACCTGGAACTAATATAGTAAAGGATGAGAAGGGTGATTTGGTTACAGACTCCAACAGTATTTTGGCTAGGTGGAGTAACTATTTCTCTCAACTTTTCAATGTACATGGGGTTAGTGACGTTAGGCAGACAGAAATAAATACAGCAGAACCACTAGTATGGGTGAGTTTGAGATGGCAATTGGAAAGCTAAAAAGACAAAAGTCACCACGTACTGATCAGTTCCCAGCAGAACTGATTAAAGCAGAGGGTAGAACAATTTGCTCTGAGACCCATAAATTTATTAATTATATTTGGAATAAGGAGGAACTGCTTGAGGAGTGGAAGGAGTCGATCAATGTAAAAATGTGATAAAAGAGATTGTGGTAATTATAGAGGCATATCACTTTTCACATGTTTATTTATTTATTTAGTGGAGTGTGTAAGTTCATGATTGTTTCATTGCTTACTAATCTTGTTCTCTGCTTTCAAGGAAATTTGTTTATTACTGCATATATATTTTTAATTGTGAGAATTTGAGCATCATGGTCTCATAGGCCATGTATTATGGGAGATATAGAAGATAACTTTTTTCTACTGTTATCCACATATCAATGGCAGTACTTGATTTATTTTGAACTCTTTTTGCAAAATTAACTGTTTGGGACAGACTGTATGTTGTTAGTAATGAGGCTTATTGTTTTTTTCAGTTGATTTCAATGAGATAAACTGTGTTTATGTCCTCAAAAATTAAAAGTTCCATTTTAGGTATATACAGATGTTTCAAAGCATCATCTAGATTCTTTATAAATTGATTAGAATCTCTGTAGGCACTGTAAAAGCTTAATAAAATGAATTTAGATGATTTAGTCTCTATTTCAACAGCATAAATTTTCAAATTCTTCTCTTACAGTTACATTAAATATTAATTGTGCTCAAATACAAGTCTTCACAAACAAAAATATACAACCCTCCCTTCTGTAGACTTTGATGGCAGCAGAAACTTGGTCCTAATATTGAGCATGGTGATGTGAGATGTAGCAGGTCCTGTTCCTCCATGTGATGCTCACCAAAACAAAGTACATGGGGATTAATATTATGTATCTCTCAAGAATTTATTAACTCATCACTCTTGCTTAGCCCCCTAATATTTTGATGAAAGATGTGTAGCGAATTAGTTGAATCTAGTTCTATTGTGGTTTCTAAACTCTAGGTAATTACAATAAATACATTTTAGGCACGTTTGTGCTTTTGCTTTTAAGCCAAAAAAGGTGAGTTTCTTGCACTGATGATAACAAGAATACTGCTAGTACTTGACACATTTTATCACCTGAACTCTTAGCAATAAAATCTTCTTTTTGCCTTGCGAATTTAGATGCAGAGCATGGGTTATTAAGTCTTCCCTTTGAAAAGATGTAGTTTCAGTAACACAAATGTGGGACTTGCCACACTCCAACAGTGCCTGATCAAGCCTTAAATTCACACCCCTAACCTTCCTGTTTATCCAAGGCTTGTCATGCCTCCAGAAGAGTTTTACAAATCTGACATTCATGTTATTTGAACTTTCTGCAGTTAAGTTGATGTCCTTTTCAATTAAGCAATGGCAATTTCTATGCAGGCTCTTTCCTGGCCCTCCCACTGTAATAATATGATCTCAACTGGTAAGGTCATTACCAAGCTTCCCTGGTTCCTCAATGACATTAGCAAGAGGTGCATTGGGCTTAAAAATACTTGTGATTTTATATTCAGTGCCCAGGTGTTCTTTGAGCATGGGTCCAATTTCCCTCCCACTACTACTTCTCAGTAAAAAAATCTTCCTTTTCTGATTTTCTCTCTCCCCAGCAAGTGGCTTTACTTTGTTTTCCACATGCTTCAAGAAACCTGTGCTACGCTGATCAACATCCAGTACCCTGACTCTGTTGCTTAGCTTAACGTGAGGTACATCATCTGCACAGAACCTACAGGACCCCCGGACTTCGAATTTTTCAGCTTAGACCAATTACATAAATCATCTGAAATGTCCTGATCCTTAATTTTACTGCTGTTGTTTCCACCTCTCAAAGAATTTATGATTATGTACTACTGTATACCAGAACTCCAGAACATTACAGTTCATGTTTTTCCCATCAAAGGCATCAGAAAATATGGAGTTTTTACATTTGGTACTACTTGAATTTGTAAGAAATTCTTGAGTAATGAAACTTAATTCATTTGGACTCTTCATTGCTGTGACTTCAGTACACAGGTAGATAAAGATCTTGCAACCTGAAATGTCGAATGTTCACAAACTTGAAATAAACTGGATACAACCAGGGACAAATTTAACATGCTCTCCATCCACTAGGCAGAGTTGCTTAGCTGCAGAAGGATCCAGCCTTGGTCAGCTTACAAACTTCCTCCCATATGATCTTCAACTGCATTAGCAACATGCTGTCTGGACACAACTTTAATTGTACTGGCCTGCCATCAAGGGAGGTCTCCAGCTTCCTTTGTCCTATTAAGGATGGCCTGGAACACATGACTACTCTGGGTGTGCACAACATCCCCTGTACAAGTGTTCTGATCTACACTGTGCAGTATGGCTAGTCTGTCAAGAACATGGTGGAAGAAAACCACCAGCATGTCCACCTTTGGACAAATGGATAAGCTGGCTGTGGCAGAGCACAGTTTCAAGAGGGAACATCACATCTACATCCCCAAGAAACCAAATACCACCACCAAACACCATTACTTGGTCCATACCATCAGACAGGCAACTGAAATTCATTTCCATCCTAAAACCAACAGGGATGGCGGCCTAGTCTCATTCTCCCCTGAGACAGCGGAGAACAGGCCTCCCCCCTCATGGTTACAAATAGCCTTCTTCAGGGCAAAAAACAGCATGAACATCTCTTTGCAGGTCCACATGCATCCATGTACACTCCTGTCCCTGTCAGCTTTACAGCAGCCCTACCCTAGTTTTCTATGAACTACATCCTAGACCACACTCCCTCAACATCCTATCTCCATAAACCCATCACATTCTGAGGCCCATCACTTGGTTTCTGAACCTCACACCTAACCACCAGATATGGTTCTACTAATGCTTTGTCCAGTGCAGAGAACCACCACTTCCATTGGCTTGCCACCCCCATTGTCCTTACCTATATAATACACCTACATTTACGAGTGCAACTACTGGTCTTCTATTGCTTCACCCTGAAGACAAACATACTATGCAACTCCAAAATGTTTGTACCTATTTGTTGTCACAGTGGAACATACCAGAAGACTTGAATCTTCACTGGCACCACTGTGAGAACCTCGAGTCTGACAATGAAATAAGTCTTTCCTTCAGCTTAGAAGTCTTAATGAAAAAAATTTGAATACAGTACATACCTGGCCACATATGTGAACATGCTTCTCCCTCTGTTATGTTCTTTACATTTTCCCATTCTATTCTGAAATCTTCAATCTTCAGCTTTCTACCATATTATTTGATAACACGCAGAAATACTATTCAACCTATTTTAATGAAAATTTAAAAATTAATTTGAACACTTCATGCCTGACCACAACCTTGGATGTCTGAATTATGTACTCTGTTCTCTATTCCTTTGTTCTTTGCAAGATGGTGCAGGATGCAGCCTACTCTGCATACAGGCCTAGTCATTTTTATTTTCACATTAGGCTTTGTGATAGGAAACAGGGATATTGTGCATATTTTCATCTGTATTAGCACAAAGAAAACAACCGCTAATTAAAGAGAAGGCAGGATAAGTCTCAAAACTTAGCAGGTGCATGGGCAGAGCAAAAATGAGGATGAGGAGCTTTGTGGTGCTTAGGCCAGGGGAGTATTAATGGTGCTCTAGTAAATGCAGTGATTATAAAACACTGGATATGATCTGTGAAGATGATTATGAAAGGCAAAATCAGGTAACTTATATTAGGATAATTGTTTTTACATAAATATAAAATTGCCTGATATATAATTCCATGAAATCACAGGCTTAAAAGTGAAAAAGTATACAAAGCTCTTTATTTGATACAGAACTATAATCCTGTGTGTATGCCTCCATATTTTTGCACTTATGTTGGTTTATTTTCCACTAAAATTTGCAATGTCATAGGACTGTTTTAACAGGCTTCCACATGACCAAGCTTTGTGTTAATAATTTCACTTTACACAAACATTTGCCATTCTAGTATATCTCTCTTCTGTGTTTAAAAAATTCACCATAATTCACTGCACAGCATATTGTTAACTTCACCCCTTAACATATATAAGTTGAGGCCAAATCAGATAATATTTTTGGACTGGTCTAATCTTCAGTGTAATAGTTTATTTTATTTACTTATTTATTTATCTTTGGTTTATTTAATAATGCTGTCAGTGGCTTAGACTGTTGCCCTGAATTGTGTGACAAGTGAATTATGAATTGTCAAAGACAGGGAAGATAGCCCTCATGACCTAAATCTAGGTACCATCAAATACTTCTGACATGGATGAATGAGGAGAACTATAAGAAACCTTGGGCAGCACCATCAGTATCCAGACAGCTTCAGCAAGGACAGTTGGTTTCCCACCAATATTAATAGCGGACACTTTCAAAACATAAGTTAGAATCGTTACTACTTGAGCCAACTTGCTTGGTTGTGATTTTCAAGCTGTGAAGTAAAGCAGTATGCTTCAGTCTCTACACTTGCATTACCCAAACTATGTAAGCAGGTTACCATCTTTATTGTAACTTTAAAACTACTGCTGCAATTTGGACATCTCATACAATACATTAATTAAATTAGAATGCACTGGTTTTCAGTTACCTGCAGGAAAAATCTAGTCAGATTCAGGTAGATATGGAACTATTTTAGTGTTTGCCTAAAGAGGATGAGGGAAGCAAGGAAACTCCTCTATGACATCATTTTGTCTTGACATAAACATAAGTAAAGAAACCTGGAAATCGTATGAAGTGAACAAAAATTAGTATCAATCAATGATGGATACTGAAATTTTATATAATAACTAATCTTTGAAAAATACAGCCACAAAAACAAGGCCTATTTCACCATTCCTTAGTTCAATGTCAGCCTAACATTAATGTTGATACTAATGCTCAAAAATGACATACACCATTTCACTAGGACCATATGCCAAATGTGCAAAATTTGAAATATCTTAAGTTTATATTGGTATCACAAGTGAAAGAGAGTAATCTGCAAAATTACATCTGCTGCAAAACAGAACATTTATCTACCTCTGCTATAATGGAAGCATTATGACGTGCAGATGCTCTTGTCCAATGATAAAATGTGTAACAGGGATCCGCAACATTGACAAGAAAGCTTTCAGGTCATCACTGAAACATAGTACAACTTTCTTTCCCTATGCAACAGATTTGGCAGCAACAGAAAATAACCTACAGATAAAGCCTGTGACCCATTTTAACACTTACTGGGAAGAGAATGCATCCCCACCTGTCACAATTTATGATTTCATAACAGATACAAATTTTTCACAATCTTCCATGTCTAGTTTTATTCAAGGGTTAGTGCAACCTGCATCATCTTATCAATTATTAACAGTGAAAACAGAGAGGCACTCAGAAATTACAGGCAATATGTTAACATGATACATTTTAGAAAGTAGGCCCAAGAAGGAATCAGCACACTCATTCCTCTACATATGAACACCAGAGTTACAGCCTGCACATTCAAATGGGGATCCTTTAACATCATTAATATTTCTTGGTTCAAGAACTGAACTAAACCACACACATTAACCTAACAAACATATTTACTTATACAGTAACAACAAATGTAATTATGTTAATGAAATGAGTTAAAATTATATTCTGTAACTGTACAATGTTCTACTGTTTTATTTTATGCTATCCATTTTTCTCCTATTTTCACTAGGAGACATGTAGTAATTTAGTATTATTTGTACAGAATGCGCAATTGTGAGCCACTTCAGAACTTACTAATAGGTTACAGGCTTTCTGTTCATTGATACAAACGCAGTTCCCATTAGATATCATGGAGAAAAGTAATCCATCCTTTGGTATACATCGCATTTGTACACAGAAGAACAACTGTATGCAGTTTTAATTTGCCATTCATACTTGTGATAAAATTAATTAATTTATTATTGGTTCCTCTCATAGCCTTAGAATCATTTTCACAAAACAATGGAAGTCAGATACCATTACTACTGCACACACTGCTATTACAGATTCTCCAATAAAAATATCCACTTCTAATTCATTTGGTCCCTTACTGCATACTGCTGATCCATTCTCAGATCCTTAATGGGCAGCAATGCAAAATGTTACCAACATTGCACCTGAATTTAAAATCTGTTAACATAGTTTTGCACTTGGAAGGAAACTGAAATTCACAAGCAGTCAATTGAAAATTTCTAGCGTACAGCCATTTCAATCCCAGGTTTCTGCTGTGACTGGAGCACTGTTCAATTTAAATGCCCATTGCAGGACATAGTTTTACTTTTTGTACGAAAATGATATACATTTAATGGGGCAGTGCTATCCCCCCCCCACACACACACATATGGATGAAAACCCATTTTATTGTGCCCCATTAAGCAATGCATGTACAGAATGATGCATACCAAGCCCATTTCATACTGCCCATGCTACACACAAGATATTTTATAAATACATTTTTTGATCTGTATTTTACATTTGACAAAATGACCAAATGAAATCTCTCTCACCATCTTTCACTGGTGTTCCAGCTATGTGTCACTTTGTACAACTCACCAAAAACATACAGTATGAGTATGCCACACTCCAGCACAGCGAGAATTAAATACTCTTACTATTATCACTAATATGCAACACCTCGCGCTACTTTTTAGCACCTTAGTTGCTCTTATACAATAAATCTCCAGATTAAAACTAGAATAACTGCTTAACTTGTGGAAACTATGCACTACAGCTATTTGTTTAAACCTGCAAGTTGTCTCTTAGTAACTCACAGGATAAGTTTAGTTAATTTTCAATTCAAAATATAAAGCACTTTATGGTTTCTTCAAAAATGACCAAGATGGCAAGATCACTGAATGCTATATTCACATGATGGTCACTTCAAATCATTCCATTTACATTCTGAGAAGACTAAAATTTTGCAACAATCTTTTGTACAATTTTGTGAGATATGATGCAACTTACAGACATTCCTGAAATTATGAAATGCACATTGCTTTTCAGAATAGTATACATACAAATTTCCAATTTCATTTTTCCTCTGTCACCTTTTCTTCACACCCACCTCTCCCTGACATTAACCTTTTAAAGACCGGCATTTGCATAAGTGAATGCATTTAGGAAAACACCCCTAGAAATTAATTTTATATATTTAGACGACAAGAAAATTCACTGCAGTTTTAAGACATGCTGCATAATCTTGGTTTTACTTTCCACACAATGCAATTTATTTCATAATTTTATCTCCTTCTGTTCAAGTAATATTCACAGTTTTCATAAACCATGTGTTAAAATTTAAATACCAACCCCAGTATGATAAAGGTTAAACAATCAGAAGTTCCTTGCACTGATAACAATTTTGGATTATTAGTTCTTTACTTTTTTAGCAAAGGATATGTTAACAATACTTTTGAACATTTCCTGCAATTTTAAATTTTTAACCCAAGAATACAGAGTCTCAACTTAAGAGACATGACGACATACATTTGACAGAACTGAAGTAGACTTGTGACCATATTCAAATAAAATAGCCTTTATGTTTCAAGTTGTTGCCAATAGAAGGCATGGTAACATTTTATATCTGAATTCAAGGCGAGTGACATGTGAATTTAGCAACTTATATTGCAGCTGATAAACACAAATAAACATTGAAATGAACAAACACAACACAAATGACAACACTGCAAACCTGAATAGGTTGCATAAACACAGTAGCAGGTCATGTGAATGCCAATATAACAGGCAAGAATATTCTTTTTGCACCAGCAGTAATTCAAATTATCTTCAGTCAAGTTGTCAACTATAAGCAACCAACCAAGTCCTGCACCAGACAATGCAAAAAATATACAGCATATTTGTCGTGTATTACTTGATGGCAGCAGCATCTGTAACTTATGTAGGTCCCACATTTCAAAATCATACATATATGAAAATGAGATTACCAACAAACATCTCTTATTTTACTGGCAATAATGACAAGCACTGTCTGAAAATAAATGTTTCTTATATCACACCATACATAAAATAAACATAATGGGATCTGATGACTTCAACCACTTTCACATGTGGAGGTACTGGAATGAAATAGTATGGGCAGGAGTTACGCTGATGATCCCTGTGGCTTTGCAGGATGCAGCAACATCTCAATCTCAGACAGAATGTTTGTCAGTAGCACTTCACAATTGCTCTTTCCCTCACAGCAGACCTTAAGATCATTGCCACTATTTGCAGACTGTAACAAAACACAAACATCACCGACACTTAGCAGTACCAGTCCAAACCACATCAAGCCATGATACATGTATACCCCATGCACCACACCCCAGTCCATAATCTGTTACACCTTACCACTCAAAACAGTTGCCACGTTTATATAACAACACAACTCTCCATCACCAAGTACATAAATACAGACAAGGCATATCAACATAAACTACAAACAGAAATGGCCTTGCAATCATAAAATTATATTCATAAATCACAAAGATAACTAGTATCCTAGGACAGTCAAATAAAGAATATTTAGACATTCTGGACAAACAAAGAAAACACAGTGTATTTGTGAATCATTATTAGAAAATGTGCTTATTCACTCCGAAATATTAGTAACCATTTATTCAGTACATGCAAGTTGACATATTAGCAACCGTCTATTCAGTACTCTCAAGTCTAAATATTTATAACTACTTATTCAGTACTTGCAAGTCTAAATTTTAGTAGCCATTTACTCAGCTCTCACAAGTTTAAATATCAGTAACCATTTATTCAACACCCGTGTGTCTAAATATTCTCTCTTTCTCTCTCCAACGGCACTACAGCCCGGGGTGGGCCTTGGCCTCCTTCAAGAGTTTCCTCCATCCTTCCTGGTTTAGGGCAACTATTGTCCAGTTTCTACACCCTAGCTTTGCTGCATCTTCCTTCACTCCATCTTCCCAATGCAGCCTGGGTCTCCCTCTGGGGCACTTTCCTCCTGGCTCACTGTGGAGGACTCTCCTGGATAAATCATTGTCATCCTGACATATGACATGTCCTGCCCATCTCAATCTACTCAGCTTGCAGAATTTCACAATATCATTCTCACCACAAATTTGACAGAGTTCTTGGTTAGTCCTAATTTGCCATTTTCCCCCATCAATCACTGGGCCATAAATGTGTCTAAATATTAGTAACCTTTTATTCAGCACTTGCAAGATTAAATTTGCGTATTCACTATTATGCTTTTCAAACCTTTTGACAGTACTAACCCTCAGGTCTCTGCAAGCTCAGGAAGAATTAAAAAAAAAAAAAAAAAAAAAAAAAAAAGAGGAATGCAAGAAGGAAAATACACAACCTGCAGGTAGAAGTGAAGGAAAGAAAGTGTTGGAGGAGAGAAATGAAACGAAATAAACTGTTTATGTACCGTGGAAGCACAATGTAACAAATGTGAATTACCAAGTAATCACTTCCATGATTGTATTCTGCTGTTATTCTATTTTATTTGTACTTTGGCTAATCAATTCCACATTTTTTTTACATAACTTTATTGATCTGCATTACAGATCCATACTACTTATAAATATTAACATTATGCCAGAAACATTAATCACTTTGACCTAAAAACATTAGGAAAAAGGTGACAATCCTGGTGCAGAGGAACCAAACCCTATCAGTCCCATGACTTACAAAGTTCAGCATTCATTAATTCAGCATTCATGGTGTTTTCCAACAACATAATCCATGTGAACACAGAAGGATTAGTGTTCTAGCACCAGTCACTGAGATATCATCAAACAAGCAACAATTCTGAAGATGGTCTTAAAAGAAGCATTTAGGATGTAGTGCCTTCAGTCTCACCAGTAGAATTTTAAGTACAACAAACAATGAGTTTGTTAGATGTGATGCATGTCTGCAAGCCAAAGGAAGCCATTTCCAGCACCTTCTTTAAATGGTGGTGAGTAAAAACATAACATTAACTGCAACACACATTAAATTAAAACTTTCCAGCACCTTCTTTAAAGTACAAACCTAATATTAATGTAAAACACTGACCTCACATGCATGAACCCCTAACTATAGTTAACTGAACAGTGGCAGGAAGTGGCCAAAAAATGAGTCAGATAAAACATATGGCCCTATTAAAGGTCATTAAAATGAGGTTTTGTGTTGTGTCACGGCATTCTCCAAGCAAAAGGTTATAAAATGCTCCCTGGAATTATAGGGTTATTAGTAAATGATGTGAGATGTCACTGTAAGACTACACTGTGTTTCCCAGCAAACAAAGAAACCTTTTCAACCTTTTAATTTAAATTATACAACCAAAAAGAAACCAGTTTTTATTACTTAAGGTGCCTTACTTTAATGAGAAGACAGACATGGTGGTCCTGGATAGACCGGCTGTAGAGGGATGCAGTCTTGTCAACCTGCTCCACAAGCATGAAGTGGCAGTGGAAACACACTTTGGCCAATATCTAAAATTAATTAATTTTGTTACACTTTACAGTATTTTGAACTAATAACTTAGTTTTATGAAATTACAATTTTTATTACTACACAATTCTACCTCAGACTGGGAATATGTACTAAGGAAATACTATATACAGGGGCAGATAAACTTCTTATTCAGTTCATGAGGAATATTGGAAGAGAACATATGGCATCAGCCATCTCTAATTACATGAAATAACATCCTTTCTTTACATATTTACAGGCACTTAGACCACTTAAAACCTGAAATTCAATCACACATTACACTTCTGTAATATAAAATGGCTCATCTTGCTTAACCACACGAAGTGCAGTGGTAACTACATGTACCACATGCTGTAGCATTAAGAAAATGTAATTTGTTCACATGGTGTATTTATGTGTTTTGTATGATTTTCACAAAAATGTTACTTCCTTAAACACCATTAAGAAGTTGGTCTTTCCATGGAAGCAAACTGTCTTATCTGGGAGGCAGAATTGAAATTTTATACATAATTTGTATGAAAGTCAGTCTTCGAAGGGTTAAATTTCATATGCTACTTTTATCAAAAGTTCTAAAAACAAAATGCACAAATAAACGATTTCATATGTGGTGCCAAGTTATAAAACAAATTCTAAAAAGTCTGAACAATGAAGGCACACACTTTTTATAACACACTTCTAAAGGTACAATTTCTCTTGTGAAAAATAAATTGTAACTGCTAAACACAGAAAATGTAGCAGCAGACATAGCCCCTGTTGCAACAATTTGTGTGGATCCACTGTGCAAGCATCCACTGCAGTGACTGGCCTTTAATTAATCATCTACCACCGATGCAGCCGCAAGTTCCATTTTTATGATGAGAAAATAAATCTCCTGGAGTATGTAATACATAATAAATATTTTAAACATATTCTACATAAGGAACACAATGGATGCAGAAGAATAAATATTTCACACATTATGCTTCAGATGTCAGACAAGCATGTATGAGGACTCACAATAAAGTTCGCGAACTCATCGCGGTGCTACATACCTCATTGCTGAATACCACCATGGTCGCCTTCAAAGAACTCCCCTTGGGAAACTATGCACCGATGCCAGCGCCTAGTCCACCCTTCAAAACGATTTTGGAACTGGTTTTGTGGAATGGCCTTCAGAGCTGCCATTGTATTATTCCTGATGTCATCAATGTCATCAAAATGCCTTCGTTTCAATATTTCCTTTATCTTCGGGAGCAGAAAAAAGTAATTGGAGGCTAGATCCGGTGAATAGGCAGGGTGTTCCAACACAGTTATTTGTTTAGTAGCTAAAAACTCCCTCACAGACAGTGCCGTGTGAGCAGGTGCATTGTCGTGATGCAAGATCCACGAGTTGTTGGCAAAATGTTCGGGTCGTTTCCGTCTAACTTTTTCATGCAGCCTTTCCAGTACTTCAAAATAATAAACCTGGTTGACTGTTTGTCCAGTTGGTACAAATTCATAATGAATAATCCCTCTAATATGAAAAAAAAGTCAGCAACATTGTTTTGACTCTTGATTTGAACTGACCGAACTTTTTTGGTCATGGGGAATTGGCAGTCTTCCATTGTGTACTTTGCTGCTTCGTTTCAGGGTCGTATTGGTAGACCCATGTTTCATCACCTCTGATGACATGGCCCAAAATGTCATCTTGCCTTTCCAAAAGGTCCATTTTTGCACACACCTTCCTCATGTCAAGATCTTCAGTTAAGATTTTCCTAACTGTTTTTCTGTCGATGTCCACTTGCTCTGCTATACTCCTGACAGTCAGCCGACGATTTTCACGCACAATTTGATGAACTTTCCCAATGTTTTCTTCATTTCTGCTTGTTGCTGGCCGTCCTGATCTCTCTTCGTCAGTGACACTTTCTCTTCCCTCAGAAAAATGTTTCACCCACTTGTAAACTGCTGTTTTTTTCATAGCATTATCCCCGTAAACTTGCACTAACATCTCATTTCGTTTCCACTCTTTCCAAGTTTAACAAGAAATTTAATGTTCATTCATTGCTCTAATTCAAGCTCCGACATTCTCGCAGTGGCACACCAAAACACATGCAGACAGTAATAGATGCCACTCAGAAAGATACTGCCACAGATCAACAACAACACAGCCGTGCAACACTGATATGTCATCATCAAACCATACTAAGGCTTTTGTCCAGTGCTGCCATGGCAAACAAACAGTGGCGAGTTTGCGAACTTTGTCCGACCACACAGGTCTTCACGTAAGACATCCAGTCACTGCTCTCCACTTTTAACAAAACAAGGGCATGTGATGACAAATTTTAGTAGAACTACCTAATATCAATTTTCATGCAATCCATTTCATGGTTCTTGAGTTTTTTCAGGCAGGAAGAAATGGACAGATGGACATGGAAAAGCTAAATGGCACAATTTTGAAACATACTACTGCGAACATATCGCAGAAAACACATTGTACTGTCAGCATTAACCTTCCTGTACAGTTTCATTTCATAATGTGATACATCTAATTATATTACAAAGAACTTGCATATTATAAACTTCAACAATATTTGGATATTACGAACATATGTTCTTATGAACACTTTTTAAAATCCAATGAAGTCTCATTATATAACAGTTCTATTGTATTAATGAATTAGCAGACTGAAAACAAACCTGCGAGAATTCTTCTGTAACATTATCAAGGAGAATGGACTTCCGTTTTGTGAGTTGACCACTAGACAGCAAATCAGTCACAGTATCACGATGTGACAGTCTACCAATCATAAAAGTTGAACATGGCAGACTTAACCAGAAATCAATTTTCTCATGAGTTGATGACCCATCAGCAGTCTGAAAAAAGTACACAAATATACGTACATGCAGATCCATATACAAGGCTATTTGTTCTTGGCTGGTGATATTTTCATGCAGAAGGCTAAGAACAACTCACTTGTACATCAGTAACAATAGTGGAATGTCAGATGACACAAAACATATACCTTGTCCTTGCCACCTCGTACAGAGCAGGCCTGAGGCAGCTCTTCTGCATTCATCATCATTCAAAAACTAATACATGAATGCTAACAACACTGTGCTGCTAAACCCCCCCCCCCCCTTTTTT
>Ga0209629_10001070_pt1 | contig 16565 bp, 11 predicted proteins | sample TergutCu122P5_FD_187286 | JGI IMG/M metagenome (GOLD analysis project Ga0209629, IMG submission 187286) | Cubitermes ugandensis P5 segment gut microbial communities from Kakamega Forest, Kenya - Cu122 P5 (SPAdes) (version 2) | ecosystem: Host-associated > Arthropoda: Insects > Digestive system...
AAAATCCGAAGTTCGCGAAGGCGTTTTAACTCTATCGGGCGACGGCGCCAAAGCAATTCTCAAAAAAGGTCAATACAAGGATTTTACTCTCAGTATGGAAGTTCGTACCACGCCGGGAGGGAAAGGCGCGGTTTGGTTTCACACCGATACGGCTCTGAGTAAAGGCTATTGCGTCGCGCTCAATAACGACCGAAGCGATTCGATATGGTGGAGAATTAGCGGAAGTTTACTTTCCGTTCGTAATCTCACCAAAAGTTTTGTAAAAGAAAACGATTGGTTTACAATGGATGTAACGGTAAAAGGAAAAGCGATAGCCGTGCAAATCAATGGTCATCCGGTAGTGGAATACATCGAACCGGCAACTCCGTATCGTGTCGGCGCTCATGCCACGGCGCTGCTTTCGTCGGGAACGTTTGCCATTGTCAGCGAAGGAAAAGGAGAGCTTCAAATTCGGCGCATCAGTGTAACCGTCCATGATTCCAAAGGGACAGATATTCAAGCACAACAGGCGGAAACGATTGACGAACAGACCGATCCGATTATTCGCCTGCATCAAGAAGATTTTCCCGTACTCGATTATCATATTCATTTGAAGGGCGGTTTGACCAAAGAAGGATTAGCTCGACTGTCGCGCAAAACGGGAATTAATTATGTCGTTGCGCCTAATTGCGGAATCAGCTTTCCAATTAACGACGATAAAGGCGTATTGGCGTATCTCGATTCGATGCGGTCTCAACCGTTTATTCTGGCAATGCAGGCAGAAGGGCGTGAATGGGTGAACACTTTTTCGGAGGAAGTTCGCAGCGAGTTCGACTACGTTTTTACCGATGCAATGACTTTTACCGATAATAAAGGACGCCGTACCCGCCTTTGGATTCCCCAAGAAACTTGGGTCGATAATGAACAGCAATATATGGATATGATTGTGGACAAAATATGCGGCGTTTTGCAAGAGCCGATGAACGTTTACGTAAATCCATGCTTCTTACCCGAAAAAATGAATGACCGTTACGATGAATTTTGGACGGAAGCCCGGCAGAATAAATTTATCGACGCCTTGGCAAAAAGCGGGAAAGCGCTTGAAATCAACAATCGATACAAATTGCCCACTAAGACAATTATCTTGAAAGCCAAAGTTGCCGGAGTGAAATTCACTTTCGGAACCAACAACGGCGGCGCCGACGATTTAGGCAAGATGGAATATGCCATCCGCATGAAAGAAGAATGCGGCATTACGGCTCAAGATATGTATAAGCCGAAAATAAAGATTTAAGGCATCTTCTCCATTCGAATCGTTTTAAATTGCCAAGGGGTTAAACGGAGTTCGTTCACGTTCTTATTCAGTACGTTTCCGCTTAAATCCGTTTCGGATATGCAATATTTGCCGACAACCGGTTTGACGCCGGATTGTTTCATATTATCGCCGTATTTATAAAATCTTGCGATAATGTTGCCATTTTGCGGGTAGAGCGCCGTCAGCATAAGGTCGTTATTATCGAATTGCAATTGCACGGGTTCGACTTTATACCCCAAATTTCCTAAAATGCGTTCCGTTTCCAATGCCGGAACAGGGAAAGCATATTCCATCGCTTTTTTCGACAAATCGGCGCTTTGCCAATTCCTTGAGAACGGATAAAGAGCAAAAGCATAATTCTGTTCACCGTAAAGCAGTCGCGTTCCCCAAACATAATAATTGGAATAAGCCAAAGGAATGGATATGCTTTGGTCTTTTTCCCGGATAGTCGCCGAATTTCCTTTATTGAAAACAGCCCAACCGGCATTTCCGTCGGTCAAAGCTGTCCAGTAATTTCCTTCAATTGCGCTGTCCGGAGTTTCAGCAATCGCAAACGGTAAATCCCTTACTCCCGTTGCAGATTTTTCTACACAGGGAAACATTTTAAAGCGCAACTTTTGGTCATGAATAAACGGCGAATGACCGTCTCTGACATCTTCGGTCGGAAGTCCGATTTTCTGTCCGTTAAAATTAAATTTCGCATTACATTCAATCAACGGTTTATCTTCATAAAACGTAAGTTCAAATGTATAAGGTATATCGGCAATAAAGCCGGTTTCTTCCGTTTTTATCCAAGGGGAAATTCCGGGCGATTTCCTGACAGACCATCTGCCTGCCGATTGAGATACGACTCCGCCGATTGTTCCTTCAAAGAAAGCACCTCTGCCGTTTTTGTTTTGTATTACATACTCGCCTTGTGCATTTTTGATGTATTCGATTCCGCCTGCCGGATTCAGTTTAACTTCATAAAAAGGCGTTTTGATTCGCAGTTCTTTTTCATCAACCGTAAATTTACTTCCGTCAGACATAGGTTTATCGGAAGGAACTATGGAAAAAGCGGTTAGGCTTAACGGGTCGAGCGGAGCATTGAAAGCGATGGTTGCATCCATAATGCTTCCATCTGAATACGTATTTGAAAAGATAATATGCGCGGGTAAAACGGTGTCGCCGCACTTGACGGCAAGGTTTTTGGCTGCGCCTTTATTATGAAACGAAACATAAGCGGTAATCCACTCGGAGCGTTTCCACGACAATGGATTAAATACGGTAATTTGCTTGAATCCCTCGCCCGACATCCGGCTTGCAAAGAATTGCATACAGGAATCGATGAGTTGCGTGGAAATCCGGTAGGATTCCGGCAATAATTTTCGGGATTCCGAAAGCAATCCGCAAATCTGTATGTCGTGATGCTGCGCTAAGAGTAAATCTTTCCATGCTTTATCCAACTTATCTTCTCGGAAAGGCTGTCCGTACATTCCCGCAAGCGCACATAAGCGTTCGGCTGTTAATACGTAAACTTCCGCTTTTCTCGATTCGTTCCAAATTTCGTTTCCGCAATATCCCCACGGCATTCTGACCGTGAAATCGTTCGGCTTGGTCGGCATCGGATCTTTAGCTTGAGGATATTTACTCAATAATTCGTCCAACAAAATCCATTGGAACTTTTTATTTCCTTCATATTCTTTGACCAATTCCTCTTTTCTCAAGCCCGAATCGTCGGCTCTTGAAGCCAATAACGGTCGGATATGACTGAATTGTTTCCTGTAATCGGCGGGAGATTCGGGTGCATCCTTACTCGGATAGCGAGTCAAAAACCATGTATCAACTGTGGTTTTTCCGAATGCGGCTCCTTCGCCGGGGTAGGTCGGGATTGTCGGGACAGCACTTCCGTCTAATCCTATCCATTGTCCTATCGGAAAATTAAAAGTCGGATTGTAGCCGTACATCATGAAATGCGTTCGCATGATTGCGCCTTTAAATCCAAATCCTTTGATGATTTGCGGAATCTGGCTGTGCATAGCGTGTTCGCTCATCAGATAGACAGGAGGGCGATAGTTAAACAACTTCTTTTCCGCTTCCAAAGCGTAATAGATTTGCCGAATGTTTGATTCATCGCTTATAAACTGCGAAAGCGGTTGCCCGTAGGTACAGGAGCCGATTGCGAAGCGACCTTTATATTGATTAAGATATTGTTTTATCTCATTCAATATATTCGTATTATGCTCCACAAAATAATCGTAAATCTGCGCTTCGTTATCCAATCCTATTTTGAAAGAAGGATACTTGTTCAACCATTCCACTGCATTTTCAAGTCTTTCCTTGAAATGCACTTCACCCCACAGAATCAGCCCTCCGTGATCGTAAGTCAGCATATAGGTTGTGTCGTTACCGGTTTGCGAAAAGGTGGCAATTGCAGATGAAACCGTGATTATAAAGCAAATAAGATATTTTATCATAACATTACCATTTATCCGTCCGGAAAGGAAGCAAAGGCAATCCGTTGACGTCAAACAAATTCGGCATTGCGTCGTTGGTGAAGCAATAACGCGCCGCAACAGGATTCTTCACTTGCTTGGAAGTCAAAGTTATAGAGCCGTTCTTTTCAAGGGTTGCGGTTGCCGGATAAAACACTTTGTCATCGCCCGCTATCTGGAAGTTCTTTATTTCTTTATCTTTACAAGTTATTTTTCCTGTTGAAGTTAAAGTAATATTAATTTTATCTTTATTAACCGTAAAGTTAGAGAAGCGGGGATGGTAAGGTTGCAGATTATTCACTCCGTATTGTTCTTTCAGTATCAAATTTGCCAAACGGTTTCCTACAGCCTGTTTCAGCTTCGGATGAATATCTTGAATATTATCCACCAAATCGCCTACGCCTATCATGCCGGTTCTAGGCAAAGACAGAGCGTTTTCCTGTTGTTCCCGCAAAATGGCTCCGCTGAGTCCGCCATAGCCGCTCCAAGGCGCTATCTGAACATAGTAAAAGGAAAAGTCGTTTTTGAAAACTTCACGCCAGCTCGTAATCATCGCCTTGAAGAGTTTCCCGTAATCCTGAGGATGTTCCGTATTGCCTTCTCCTTGATACCAGACAGCTCCGGCAATGCGATAAGGAATCAGCGGATATATCATGGCATTGTATAGAACCGACGGCGCAACGGGCGCCCAATTGACGGGCGACATATTGTCGGATGCCTTTTTCAACTCTTCGCTCTTATTAAAAGCTCCTTTCGGCATCCACGTCTGCACGCATGTTCCGCCCCAATAGGATGCAATCAGTCCGACCGGTGATTTTGCAGCTTCATTGATTCTTTTTCCTACATAATAGCCGACTACGCTCATACTTTTCACCGTTTGCGGCGAACAGATTTTCCATTCTCCATCGCAGTTTGTCTGCGGATATTTATTATGCAAATGGGATATTTGGAAAAAACGTATCTCATTATTAGCCGATTGTGCTACGGCATCGCCTGCATCTAAGGGACCATCATTGAAATTATACTCCATATTCGACTGTCCCGAACAAAGCCACACCTCTCCGATAAGAATATCGCTGATGGTAATTTGCTGATTACCGCTGATAAACGCAATCGTATAAGGCGTAGCGCTTGCTTTCGGCGTTTTCACCGAAACGCTCCAACTGCAATCTTTCTCCGGCATCACCGAAACGGTATCGGACGGATTCCAACTGCAAACGATTTTAGTCGGTATCGTGCAGGACGCCCATCCCCAAAGTTTTACCTCGCTGTTTTGCTGCAAAACAGCATGATTACTGATAATAGCAGGCAGACGCAAACCGGACTGAGCTCCGGCAAACAATGAAATACAAAAAAACGAAAGTACAAGATATTTCCTCATGACTGTAACAATTTTTCAAGGTTTAAAATTCTTACAAAAATACATGAAAAAATTAAGATTTCCAAAGTTGTCACATTAAAAAACAAGATTAGGCTCAACGGGAAAAATAAGCGTTAAAATTTAAAGGATACGCCTAATTGCAAATAAGCAATGCCATACCCTAATTCTGCAAATGCGCCGAAACTGTCTGTAAAATAATAGCGACCTCCCAAAAATAACGACCAACTGAGTCCGCTATTGCTCGCTGCTGTTCCTATGACGTCGTTTGCTCCATAATATGAAGCGCTTACAGAATTATATCCCAACATCAATCCCGCATAAGTATCCAATCTGTCAACAAGCTGATAATGAAGAGCTCCTCTTACGCCGAAAATGGTGTAGTTATATTTCCAACCAAACGCAGTACCGCCACTGATAAGTTCGGATTTATTACCTGCATATCCTAAATACGCTCCGATACCCAAAGACGATTTGTCATCAAACAGATTATCGACAATTCCTCGTTCGTATGAAATTGATATGGGAGGAAGAGTAGAGGTGTAGCCGGTGCCGCCCAATGTACTTCCTATGCCGATTCCTAAATTAATGTTATTATCATCTTTAGAAAACACATTTTGCGCATTTACCCCGATACAGGATACGGCAAAAAACAGAACGACCGTAAAAACTTTAGTAAAAAGATTTTTTCTCATATTAAAAAATTATTAAGTGCGCCTACTTCATTAAGGGCATCGGCATTCCCAATATAAAAGCAATATATTCGCTGCAAAAATAAAAGGATTATTTTAAAAAACAAAAAAAATGAGAGAAAAAATATTCAACAAGCCATTTCGCCTAATTATATCCCCCGCTTCATTATATTGATTTTTTATATTACTTTCGTCATAACTACTCAGCCCCCTCATCTCAAACAATATTATTCAGTCAAGTATGTATAATCATCTAACCTCACAAATGATACGGCTGAAACATCCATAACGGACATAAGGTATCTTGTGGAAAGTCTTCAAACGAAGATAGTTCAGTTGGAAAATAGGATAAAGGTATTGGAAAGCGAAAACGGCATTTTTACGATACAAGCTTTATCACGCCGAAAAGGAAAATTCGCAATTGCGAGAACGTTTATCGCGGTATGAATCGCCTAAGAAAGACAGTCACAACAGTCATATATCACCCTCAAAACAAGACTTATCATCGGAAAAAATTCAACGGACGAAAAGTCTGCGAAAGAAATCGAATAGGGCATCCGGAGGACACCTTGGACATCCCGGAATCAGTTTGGAGTTTAGTCATGAGGCGGATAAGATAGAGGATTATCTATCTGCTTATTTTCCCAACGGATTGCCCCGTTCCCGGTTAGTAACCGACAGGCACAGTTCTTACTTCAATGTGAAAGTACAGGGACATCAGATTTGTATAGCACATCTGCTTCGAGAACTGACTTATCTTGATGAACTTGAACCGGAGGAGCCATGGTCGAAAGAAATGATAAACTTTTTCAAGGAAGCCATACATAAAAGAAAAACGGAGCAATAGGAAAAAATAGGCAGGGAAGGTATCCTTAAACGTTTTGAAAAACTGTTGTATGGATGTCTGAAGTGTGTCAACCAAGATATTGAAGCATTAAGGAAAAGTTTAATAAAACATTAGGATAATGTTTTCAATTTTCTGTTCCACCCCAAAATACCTTATGACAATAATACTTCCGAACGAAGTATCAGACCACTGAAACTTAATCAAAAAGTCTCGGGCGCTTTCCGCTCCTTTCAAGGCTCTGTCACTTACGCTGTTATTCCATTATTTTAAGCAATGCTTTATTAGTCTTTTTCGGAATCAGATAAACGGGTCCGTCTGTTACGGTGAGGTTCAAGCCTCTTGCATCCGCTTTCAAATCAAGCAACTTTTCGCCGAGATACGAAAATATTGCAAACGTTCCTTTACTGCACGGAATAACAATCGTTTGCGACTCTTTCTTTGTCGTCCATGCTGCCAATCTTACTTCTTTACCTTTTTTAAACAGAAAGACATATATATCGTCTTTATCTGCTAAAAGCCGCGTGTTGTACTTGAAACCGCGAAAGGTTTCGTTAAACGTATGCGCCGCTTGATAAGAAAGCTTGGGATTATAAACCGGCGAGCGGTCTTGATGGTATTCGGTTTGGGTTGTACCAAAATGATGTTCCGGTTCTTTTGGATCAGGTCCGTCATCGTGCCAGTCATACCATATCGAAACGGGAATGTCGCATGAGAGATTGATCATCCACTGACGTGGCAGCATTTTCCCTTGAATATCGTCATTGAAATTTTCCCAAGCAGACGAATACCCCCATTCGCCCGAAAGAATCGGGATATGTTTGTCTTTAGAGGCATACCGGTCAATCAGACTTCTTAGTTTTGTATAATCGGCGATGACCGTTTCCGGATGCTGTTGCCGGTAGGGATGCACGGAAACGGCATCCCAATAGTCAAGCAGTCCGGCTTTGAAGCATTTTTCGAGGAAATCAAAATCGATTCCGGATGTTGCCGGACCAATGTAAATTTCGTTCGGCACCGCCTCCCGCAATACTTTTCCAACCTCAAGTGCAAGCAAGACATAATTGTCCGGATTGGGTTTGGGGCGCCAAAAAAATATATTTGGTTCGTTGTACATCTCCCAGAGAATACCTTGATTCTTAAAATGAATTGCAGCAGCAGCAGCCCATTTTGCAAAAGCGGCGCGACCTTCCGGCGAATACGGCGAAAGCCCCTCATCGTAATTCCGGTTTGAGTAATCAAGAATAAACAGAGGTCTGATCTTGTATTTTTTCAACGCCTCAGTCAACCGGTCGTAAGCCGAAAAATCATAAATCCCTTTTTGAGGTTCCGTCTTGTCCCAGAAGAAATCCATACGGATCATTGTAACTCCCGATTCGGAAAGCATTTCCAACTCGCCCGCTTTAGCGTCGGTGAAATGGATATTGAAGCCCAGTCCATCGGGGACAACAGCCGTCGGTAATGATGGTTTTTGGGCAGGCGCCGTCAACGCGGACAAGAGCATGAGCGCCGAAATGAATGTGAAATTTGATGTTCGCATATTTTATTTATTTAAATTTTATTTAATTTTTATCTAAAAATTTATGAATAATTTTTCAACAAAAATACAAAGAAAATGTGATTTATGTAATTTTGCAATACATATTTTAACAAATGTACTGAAGCCGTTCTGCATTTTTTTTATACCTTTGCAACACATATTTCAACTATGGAGCTTTTATCAGATATTCAATTACTGCAACAAATCAATTCTCCGGATGATCTTCGGCGATTGCAACCGGAACAGTTAGAACAGGTTTGCAAGGAATTACGAGAATATATTATCGAAGTTTTAGCCGATAATCCCGGTCATTTTGCATCCAGTCTCGGAACAGTCGAACTGACTGTCGCTTTGCATTATGTGTTTAATACTCCTTATGACCGGATTGTTTGGGACGTCGGACATCAGGCTTACGGACATAAAATTCTGACCGGACGGCGAGATCAATTTCACACGCTTCGCAAATTGGGAGGTATCAGCGGATTCCCCAATCCGAAAGAAAGCGAATACGACGCTTTTATTGCCGGGCATGCTTCCAATTCGATTTCTGCGGCGCTGGGAATGGCGGTCGCTTCCAATCTGAAAAACGAAAAAGACCGAAAGATTATAGCCGTCATCGGCGACGGTTCGATGACCGGCGGGCTGGCTTTCGAAGGATTGAACAATACGGCGATCGATCCCAATAATTTGCTCATTATATTGAACGACAATAATATGTCGATCGATAAACCGGTAGGCAGCATGAGCGAATATTTGGTAAATATAACCACTTCAAAAACCTATAATAATATTCGCTATAATCTGTACAATTTTTTCCGTAAAAAAGGATTGGTTAAAGATGATCGAAAAGGAGCGATTCTGCGTTTCAATAACAGTCTGAAAGCGTTATTAACGCAGCAACACAATATTTTTGAAGGTTTCAATATTCGTTACTTCGGTCCGGTGGACGGGCATGATGTGAAAGGTTTGGTTCGTATCATTAATGATATTAAGAATATGTCGGGACCTAAACTGCTTCATATTCAAACCATCAAGGGAAAAGGATTTGAACCTGCCGAAAAGGAAGCCACCGTTTGGCATTCTCCCGGAAAATTCAACAAGGATACCGGAGAAAGGATTGTGTGGAACTCAAAAGATGAACCGCAACTCTATCAAAATGTTTTCGGACATACTTTAGTGGAATTGGCAAAGCAAAACGACCGTATTGTCGGAATTACGCCGGCTATGCCTACGGGCTGCTCGATGATTTTTCTGATGAAAGAAATGCCCGATCGGGCTTTTGATGTGGGAATAGCCGAAGCGCATGCCGTTACTTTCGCAGCAGGGTTGGCAAAAGAAGGAATGCTTCCTTTCTGCAATATCTATTCTTCGTTTGCGCAGCGGGCTTATGACCAGATTATTCACGATGCCGCTCTGCAAAACCTTGATATGGTTCTATGTTTAGATCGTGCAGGTTTGGTAGGCGAAGACGGAATGACCCATCACGGCAATTTCGATTTGGCTTATCTGCGTTGTATTCCGAATCTTACCATTGCTTCACCTCTGAACGAAATAGCATTGCGCAATCTGATGTACACGGCAAGTCAGCCCGGGAAAGGCGTTTTCGTTATCCGTTATCCGCGAGGACAAGGCGAAATGAAAGATTGGGAAAAGCCGTTTGAAATTCTGCCGGTAGGAAAAGGGAAAAAGTTGAAAGAAGGAAAAGACGTTGCCGTGATAAGTATCGGAGCTATCGGAAACGTTGCTGCAGAAGCGATAAAAAGCGCTCAAACGTCGGGAGTGGATGCGGCACACTACGACATGATTTACATGAAACCGCTTGACGAAGCATTACTGCACGAAATCGGAAAGAATTTCCGTCGCATTATTACCGTTGAGAACGGAACTGTTCAAGGCGGTTTGGGCAGTGCTGTGATGGAATTTATGTCGGAAAACGGATATACGCCTAAAATTATGCGAATCGGTATTCCCGATCGGTTCATAGAACACGGGACAATTCCCGAACTTTACCGTTTATGCGGTATGGATGCGGAAAGTATTGCCAAAGCTGTTTTAGGGAAAAGTAATTAATTTATTTGATAATGAATTTTCTTACACTTCCATCCATTCTGAAAATGTAAATGGCTCGAGGAAGATTCAAGTCGTATTCGGATTCCGAACCGGTGATTAAAATATCGCGGATTTTGTTGCCGATGATAGTGATGACTTCCACCCGCTTGCCGACCGGCGCATTTTTCAAATATAATCGGTTGTTCAAGACATACATTTCAAGCATAACTTGTCCTTCCATCGCTACCGGCTCTTTTTTGTTTTTATTATCTTGTGAAAAAACAGAAGCAGGATACGACAAAGTTGTCAGAAAAATAATTACTAAAGCAATTCGTTTCATATACCCGAAATTATGCTGCAAATATACAATTTTTGTTTGAATAACAAATAAATATTTCCGAAGTTTATTTATCTTTGTAAAATTTATTTTCGAAATTAACAAATGATTGAATGTCGAAAAATTGTTAAATGTTTTGGTGATTTACAGGTATTGAACGAAATTGACTTGTCGGTTCAACGGGGAGAAATTGTTGCGATAGTCGGTCCCAGCGGGGCAGGAAAGACAACTTTGCTTCAAATCATGGGGACTTTAGACAAGCCCGATTCGGGAGAAATCCTTTATGACAATTTTAATATAAACAAATTAAAAGATAAAGATATAGCTTCTTTTCGGAATAAAAATATCGGGTTTGTTTTTCAATTTCATCAGTTGCTGCCTGAATTTACTGCATTGGAAAATGTGATGATTCCCGCTTTAATCGGAAATGCAAAGCAACAGGAAGCCGCTAAAAGAGCTAAGGAGATCCTTACTTTTCTGAGGTTGCAGGATCGGATGGAACATAAGCCGGCGGAACTTTCGGGCGGTGAAAAACAAAGGGTAGCTGTGGCGCGAGCTTTGGTCAATCGCCCTTCCGTGATTTTTGCCGACGAACCTTCGGGAAGCCTCGATTCGCAGCATAAAGATGAATTACACCGGTTGTTTTTCGATTTGCGGAAAGAATTTAACCAAACATTTGTCATTGTTACTCACGATGAGTCGCTGGCAAAACTGACCGACCGGATTATTCCGATGAAAGACGGGAGAATAATGATGAATTAAGAATTATGAATCAATATTTTTAACTTAAAACTTAAAACCTTATGTGGAAAGATTTTTTTTACTTTTCCCGACGGGAACGTCAAGGCATTTTGGTATTAATTGCATTGATTGCAGGCGTTTTTCTGGGTAAATTCCTTTTTACTCCCAAAGTATCCGAATCGCCTAAAGCCGAGTTTGAACCGAAGAAGAACAACGAAAAACAAGAAGTTGTTGCGGTTAAAACTGAGGAAGCAAAGGAGCAAACTCCTTACGTAATTTACAATCAAAAGCCGAATTACGAATCAACGAAATCCTATCGACCGGAAGAAAAGCGGACGTATTATTCTTCTCCGACCAAGTCTCGTCAGACGCCTAAGCAAAACCGGTTTCCTGCAACAGAGAAATTTGCCGAAGGAACTGTCATCGAAATCAATGAGAGCGATACGCTTCAACTGATGAAGATTCCGGGTATCGGAGCAGGTTTTGCAAAAAGAATCACCGGTTACAGAAATTTGTTGGGAGGTTTTTATCGCTTGGAACAGCTCCGGGAAGTTTACGGGATGTATGTGGAATTATACGAAAAAACGGTTCCGTATTTACGAATCGATACATGTAAAATTACGCCGATTTCTGTAAATACCTCTTCGTTGGATCGATTGAAATCACATCCTTACATTAATTTCTATCAAGCAAAAGCTATTGTAGAAATGCGTAAGAAAAAAGGGAAATTGGAGAATATTAATGAACTTTCTTTGTTGGAAGAATTTACGCCGGAAGATTTGGAGCGGATAAAACACTATTTGGTATTTTGATTATTAATAAAAAATAGCTACTTTTGCACACTCCATTTGAAAACGGAAAGATGCCGGAGTGGTCGATCGGGCCGCACTCGAAATGCGGTGTACGGGTAACTGTACCGGGGGTTCGAATCCCTCTCTTTCCGCACAGCAATAATAAATTCATTACTATGATTACAAGAAGAAATTTTCTGAAAGCGAGCGGATTAGCTACGGCAAGTCTTGCCTTGGGAAACGTAAGTAAATTACAATCCACCATGTCGGCTTCGAGTGCAGCACGGATTGCCGGCGCTAATCGAAAAATCAATCTTGCCTGTATCGGTATCGGAAACAGAGGCGCCGAAATTATTTCCGAATTTGATAAAACAGGTTTGGCAAATATTGTAGCGCTGTGCGACGTAGATTTAGGCGCTCCGCATACGAAAGCGATGTTGAGCAAGTTTCCCAATGCGAAGCAATTCAAAGATTTCAGGCAAATGTTTGATAAAATGGGGAATGAAATCGAGGCGGTTTCTATTGCCATTCCTGATTTTTCACATTTCCCCGCAGCTATGCTGGCTATGTCGTTGGGAAAACATGTGTATGTGGAAAAACCTATGGCGCGTACATTCTATGAAGCCGAACTGATGATTGCCGCCGCTAAAAAGAGAAAAAATATTGTTACTCAAGTAGGAAACCAAGGACATTCCGAAGGCAATTATTTTCAGTTCAAAGCATGGAAGGATGCAGGAATAATTAAGAATGTGACGGCAGTAACCGCTCACATGAACTCCGACAGGCGCTGGTATCCTTGGGATTCGAATATGAAGCGCTATCCCGAAGCTCAGCCGGTTCCGCCAACGATGGACTGGGATATCTGGCTGACGACTTCCATGTATCACGATTACAATGATAAATATCATCCCGGAAACTGGCGCGGCTGGTACGATTTCGGGATGGGGGTATTAGGCGATTGGGCGGCGCATATCATTGATACGGTTCACGAGTTTCTGGATTTAGGCTTGCCTTACGAAATAAATCCGTTGAAAACTGAAGGTCATAATGATTACCTTTTCCCAAAGGCAAGTACTTTATTGTTCCGTTTCCCCAAGCGCGGAAAGATGCCGCCGCTGGATATTACCTGGTACGAAGGCGTAAACAATATTCCTGAAGTACCTGAAGGATACGGTACTTCCGATCTTGATCCGAATATTCCTAAGGTTGCGGGAGGCAAGTTACAGCCTTCCAAACTGAATCCGGGAAAAATTATCTACAGTAAAGACTTAATTTTCAAAGGTGGTTCACACGGAAGTACGCTTTCGATTATTCCGGAAGCAAAAGCAAAAGAAATGAAATCGAAGTTGCCGCCGGTCCCCAAAAGTCCTTCCAACCACTTTGCCAATTTCCTTTTGGCGTGTCAAGGGCAGGAAAAGACGCGTTCTCCTTTTGAGATATTCGGACCGATGAGTCAAGTGTTTTCACTCGGCGTGATTGCTCAACGCTTGAATACAAAACTTCTTTTCGACCGGGATACCAAGCAAATCACTAACAATGCTTTTGCAAATGCGATGTTGACGCAGATTCCGCCGCGAAAGGGATGGGATGAGTTTTATAAATTATGAGTTATGAGTTATGAATTATGAATAATAATAATAAATAATATGAAGAAAAATATTTTAGGATTACTTGGTTTATTATTAATTTTGGCTTCTACACAAACGATTTGGAGCCAAGATAATACATTGACTGCAAAAGAAAAGGAAGACGGATGGAAATTGTTGTGGGACGGCAAAACAACCGAAGGATGGCGCGGCGCTAAAATTGCGACTTTTCCAACCAAAGGATGGGAGATTAAAAACGGAGTGTTGCGTGTCGATCCAAGTAATGGCGCAGAATCGGCTAACGGAGGCGATATTATTACAACACGAACATACAGAAATTTCATATTGAAAGTCGATTTCAAAATTACCAAAGGCGCTAACAGCGGCATTAAGTATTTTGTCGATCCCGAATTGAATAAAGGAGAAGGGTCAGCTATCGGCTGTGAATTTCAGATTCTTGACGACAAAAACCATCCGGATGCAAAATTAGGCGTTAAAGGAAATCGTCAGTTAGGCTCGCTCTATGATTTGATTCCGCCCGACCGTTCCGATCCGAATTACCGGTTTGATGAAACCGGATTTAATAAGGCTGTGATTATTGTCAACGGCAATCGTGTGCAACATTATCTGAACGGAGTGAAAATTCTTGAATATGTGAGAAATACGCAAGCGTTTAACGCATTGGTCGCTTACAGTAAATATGCTAATTGGCCCAATTTCGGAAATGCCGCCGAAGGTTATATTCTTTTGCAGGATCATGGAGATGAAGTATTTTTTAAGAATATCAAAATCAAAGAAATAAAAAACACTTTATTGCCTACCGAAACCGGTGAAAAATTCAAACTTGGAATGGCCGGTTATTCTTTTTTGAAGTTTGACATAGATAAAACTTTGGATCAGATGCAGAAATTGGATATGCACTATCTCTGTATCAAAGATTTTCATTTACCGTTGAACAGTACGGATGTGCAAATTGCAGATTTCAAAGCAAAGTTAGCCGCTAAAGATATTACCGGCTATGCTGTAGGTCCGATTTACATGAAAAGCGAAAAAGAAATAGATGATGCTTTTGCATACGCCAAACGGGTCGGAGTAAAATTGATTATAGGCGTTCCCAATGTAGAATTGCTTCCTTATGTAGATAAAAAAGTAAAAGAATATGATTTCCGGTTTGCCATTCACCTTCATGGACCCGATCAAGCAACTTATCAAGATGCCGAACAAATTTGGAACAACACGAAAGATCTGGATCCGAGAATCGGGATGTGTTTGGATATCGGACACGATTATCGAAACGGCAAAGATCCGATTGCGGATTTGAAAAAATATTCCTCCCGTGTGTTTGATATTCATTTGAAAAACGTAACAGGTGCCACAAAAGCGGGTCGTTCAGTCGAAGTCGGTAAAGGTTTGATTGATATTCCTGCGTTTATCAATATGTTGAGAGCAGTCGGTTACTCCGGTATGGTCAGTTTGGAATACGAAAAGAATATGGATGACCCGTTTACGGGGATCGGCGAATCTATCGGCTATTTCAGGGCGATGCTTGAAGCGACAAAATAATAAAAAATTGTATCAAATTTGTTGCATATGCTTCGCAGGACGGTATATCACAATGGGGAATTTAAGACAGCCTCTTTTTTTCTTATTCTCGCTTGTTTGAATTGTTTATTGACTTTTCCTGTAACTCAAAATCGCCCAAGCGTTAAGTATAACCGCAAAGACCGACAACGCTGTTAGTTGATTTGCTAATTGGCTGATGTTGCTCCCTTTCAGATAAACCATTCGCATGATTTCAATAAAATAGCGTAAGGGATTAAATAGGGTGAATGTCTGCGCCCAGTCGGGCATGCTGGCAATCGGCGTAAATAATCCGCTGATTAATATTAATATTATCAGGAAAAAGAACATGACAAACAAGGCTTGCTGCATGGTGGACGAGTGGTTGGATATTATTAATCCGAATCCTGATAGTACCAGAATATACAGGAATACAGAGAGATAAACAGTTAAGAGGTTTCCTGCCGGAATTAAGCCGTAGAGCAGAGCCGCTAAAGTCAAGCAAAAAGTAAATACGGCTAAACCGATTGTCCAATAAGGAATCAGCTTGGCTAAAATGAACATGAATTTTTTGACGGGCGTTACGTTGATTTGCTCGATGGTCCCTATTTCTTTTTCGCTTACAATATTCAGCGCCGGCAAAAATCCGCAGACAATAGTCATCAGAACGACCATCAAAGCTGGAATCATCATCATTTTATAATCCAGAAAAGGATTAAACCGGTTTTGGGTAACAACATTGATAACCGGCAAAACCGTTTTTCCCTGAGACTGAATTTTTTCGCTCCGGATTTCTCCTGCAAAATCCCGCACAATTCCCATCATGTAGGTAGAACCCAGTCCGCCTTTGATGATGTTTACCGCATTGGCTGAAATCATTACTTTCGACGTCCCTTGATTGATCAGGTCTTTTTCAAAATCGGGACGAATATCCAGAATCATGTCCGCCTTTTCTCTTTCCAAGTTCACCAAAGCTGCTTCGTAGGAGTCGGAAACTGCTACCAGATTGAAATAACTTGATGCGCCGATTTTTTCGGTCAACCGGTTGGAATACGAACTGTGATCTTCATCGACAACAATCGCTTTTATGTTTGTAATTTCCTGATTGGCAGCCCATGGGAATATAAAAATAACCATCATCGGCAAGCCAATCAGCAGTTTCGGAATGATGTTGTTCCGAAACGTTTGCTTAAATTCTTTTTCAACTAAAAATCTTAACATAATCTTGTTTTAAATTTTTTAAGACTTAACGTTATTATGAAAACAGCCATTCCGATTA
>Ga0209629_10001071_pt1 | contig 16556 bp, 11 predicted proteins | sample TergutCu122P5_FD_187286 | JGI IMG/M metagenome (GOLD analysis project Ga0209629, IMG submission 187286) | Cubitermes ugandensis P5 segment gut microbial communities from Kakamega Forest, Kenya - Cu122 P5 (SPAdes) (version 2) | ecosystem: Host-associated > Arthropoda: Insects > Digestive system...
ATGCCGTATCCATTCCGAGGATCCACCCCGCGCCGCAGCGCAAGGCTATGACCTCTGAACAGCTACGTTGTTCATCTCCATGCTCCTGATTGACTCCCCGTGGGGAGGGAGGCATCCATTACATCTATGCGCTGGGAACCTTATCGCGGCGGCAGATTCAACCGCCGCGAACGCACCAACTGGTGAGGGCGGAATGCGTAGGCTAGGGTGCCGAAACCGCTCCAGATGTGTACCAGGCGGGTGAAGGGGAACAGCAGGAAGATGGTCATGCCCAGCACCAGGTGCAGCTTGTACAGGTGATTGACCGGCATCAGCGCGGCGGGATCGGGGTGCAGCGTGAACAGCTGTTGCGCCCAGCTCGACAGCAGCAGCATGGAATGCGGATCGGCGCGTTCGGCATAGGAGAAGGGCAGGGTGGCCATGCCCAGCACGACCTGCAGCCACAACACGATCAGCAGCAGGACGTCGGTGCGGCCGCTGGTTTGCCGGATGCGCGGATCGGACAAGCGCCGGTACAGCAGCATCGACAGTCCGATGAAGCACAACGCGCCGGCGATACCGCCGGCGACGACCGCCAGAACTTGCTTGGCCGAGGCGCTGATGAAGGCTTCATATACCACGTGCGGCGTGAGCAAGCCCACCAAGTGGGAGAAGAACAGGAACAGCACGCCGAGGTGGAACAGGTAGCTGCCCCAGCGCAACTGGCCCGCGCGCAGCAGTTGCGAGGAGTCGCTCTTCCAAGTGTACTGGTCGCGGTCAAAGCGTACCAGACTGCCGAGCAAGAATACGGTCAGGCAAATATAGGGATAGATGCCGAAACAGAAATTGTGCAGGTACAGGCTCATGGGTTGACTCCTTCGACATGGGGGGCGCTACCGGCGGATGCCGGGCGGCGGACGATTTGGATGGGTTGCGGGTTGCCCGGCTGCGCGGGCTGGGGGCTGGCGCAGCCGTCGAATGCTTCGGGTTCTTGCCAGCTTTCGTCCAGCGGGGGTTCGGGCGCGCGGCGGGATAGGGCATCCGGTTGGCGCACCGTTTCACCGGCCAGCTCGATGGCCGCCGCCAGCACCGCGGCATAGGGGCTGCCGCGCGTATGCAAGGCGGCGTGGATGGATTGCAGGATGTGGACCGTTTCGCCGAGGAATTCGCGCGCCTGCCCAGGCGGCTGGGTGGACGCGAATTCGAGCAGCACGGGCAGGTAGTCCGGCAGTTCGCCATCGGCCAGGAATAGGCCGGCGGCTTCGTAGGTTTGCATCAGGTCGATCATCGCCGGGCCGCGGTCGCGCGAGTCGCCGTGGACGTGCTCGAACAGGTGCAGCGAGGTGGCGCGGCCCCGGTCAAAGGTTTCGACGTAGGCGGCCTCGGCTTGCAGCGGCGGCTCATGGCCGATCCAGTCGAGCAGGGCATCGAGCGCGGCCTGCGCCTGGGCGCCCAGCGCGCCTTCGGCGTGCAGCGCGGCGCGCAACTCGCCCAGCGCGGCGCGCAAGGGCGCGTCGGGGTAGCCCAGCAGGCGCGCCAACGCGCGCAGCGTGATGTTCATGGGCGTTGGGTGCGCGCTCATAACTCGGCCTTGATCGGAATGGTGCGCTTTTTGGGGCTGCCGAACAGGCTGGTTTCGGTGCTGCCGTCGCTGCACCCGTTGCCGAAGCTGAAGCCGCAGCCGCCGCGCACGTCGAAGGTGTTTTCGGCGTATTCGCGGTGCGTGCTCGGCACCACGAAGCGGTCTTCGTAGTTGGCGATGGCCATGACGTGGTACATCTCGGCCACTTGCGCTTCGGTCAGGCCGACTTGCTCGATGGCGGCGCGGTTGGGCGTGCCGTCCACGTGCGCCGCGCGTTGATAGGCGCGCATGGCCAGCATCCGTTCGAGTGCGCGGGTCACCGGTTCCGGGTCGCCCGCGGTCAGCAGGTTGGCCAGGTATTGCACCGGGATGCGCAACTGGCGCACGTCGGGGATTTCGCCGTTGACGCTGACCTCGCCGGCGCTGGCCGCGCTGGTGATGGGCGAGAGCGGCGGCACGTACCAGACCATCGGCAGCGTGCGGTATTCCGGGTGCAGCGGCAGCGCGACTTTCCAGTCCATGGCCATCTTCCACACCGGGCTCTTGCGCGCGGCCTCCAGCCAGGTTTCAGGCACGCCGTCGCGCCGCGCCTGTTCGATGACGGCGGGATCGTTCGGATCGAGAAAGACATCCAGTTGCGCCTGGTACAGGTCCTTTTCGTTTTCAACGCTGGCGGCTTGCTCGATGCGATCGGCGTCGTACAGCAGCACGCCCAGATAGCGGATGCGCCCGACGCAGGTTTCGCTGCACACGGTCGGCTGGCCCGACTCGATGCGCGGGTAGCAAAACACGCATTTTTCGGCCTTGCCGGTTTTCCAGTTGTAGTAAATCTTTTTGTACGGGCAGCCGGAAATGCACATGCGCCAGCCGCGGCATTTGTCCTGGTCGACCAGCACGATACCGTCTTCCTCGCGCTTGTAGATCGAGCCGGAGGGGCACGAGGCCACGCAAGCCGGGTTCAGGCAGTGTTCGCACAGACGCGGCAGGTACATCAGGAAGGTGTTTTCAAACTGGCCGTAGATGTCTTTTTGCACGGCCTGGAAGTTGTTGTCCTTGCCGCGCTTGGAGAACTCGCCGCCGAGGATTTCTTCCCAGTTGGGCCCCCAGACGATGTTTTCCAGGCGTTCGCCGGTAATCAGGCTGCGCGGCCGGGCCACGGGCGCGGCTTTCATTTCCGGTGCGCTGTGCAGGTGTTCGTAGTCGAAGGTGAACGGCTCGTAGTAGTCGTCAATCTGCGGCAAGTTGGGGTTGGCGAAGATCTTGGCCAGTACCGACCACTTGCCGCCCTGCCGCAGGGCTAGGGAACCATCGGCGCGGCGTACCCAGCCGCCGTTCCATTTGACTTGGTTTTCCCACTCCTTGGGGTAGCCGATGCCGGGCTTGCTCTCGACGTTGTTGAACCAGGCGTATTCGACGCCCGGACGGGTGGTCCAGACGTTCTTGCAGGTGACGGAACAGGTGTGGCAGCCGATGCACTTATCCAGGTTCAGCACCATGCCGATTTGTGCGCGTATTTTCATCGTTGTCGCTCCTTTTGGGCCAGGCGGTTAGTGGTCTTGCGTTTGCGCCGAGTGTTCTTCACGCGGCGTATCCAGCCAATCGACCTTGTTCATCTTGCGCACCACCACCATCTCGTCGCGGTTGGTGCCGATGGTGCCGTAGTAGTTAAAGCCGTAGCTCAACTGGGCGTAGCCGCCGATCATGTGGGTCGGCTTGACCACCACGCGGGTGACCGAGTTGTGGATGCCGCCGCGCACGCAAGTGGTTTCGGCGCCGGGCGTGTTGACGATTTTTTCTTGCGCGTGATACATCAGTACCATGCCCCGGTTGACGCGCTGGCTGACCACCGCGCGCGCGGCAATCGCGCCGTTGACGTTGAACAGCTCGACCCAGTCGTTGTCCTCGATGCCGGCCTCGCGCGCGTCGTCCTCGCTGAGCCAGACGATCGGTCCGCCCCGGCTGAGGGTGAGCATCATCAGGTTGTCGGTGTAGGTGCTGTGGATGCCCCACTTTTGGTGCGGCGTGATGAAGTTCAGCAGAATTTCCTTGTTGCCGTTGGAACGCGTGCCGTGCAAGGCTTCCGTGGCTTTCAGGTGAATCGGCGGACGGTAGGTGGACATTGCCTCGCCGAAGGCCAGCATCCACGGATGGTCCTGGTAGAACTGCTGGCGGCCGCTCAGGGTGCGCCATGGAATCAGTTCGTGCACGTTGGTGTAACCGGCGTTGTAGCTGACCGTTTCGCTTTCGATGCCGCTCCAGGTCGGGCTGCTGATGATCTTGCGCGGCTGCGCCTGAATGTCGCGGAAACGGATTTTTTCGTCCTCGCGGTGCAGCGCCAAATGGGCGTGCTCGCGGCCGGTGGCCTTGGAGAGGGCATTCCACGCCTTCACGGCCACGTGGCCGTTGGTTTCGGGCGCCAGTTGCAAGATGACTTCGCAGGCGTCAATATCGCTGACGATGCGCGGCATGCCTTGCGTGGCGCCGCTCTCGGTGGTAAAGCCGTTGAGTTCGCCCAACTGGCGCACCTCGTCGGCGGTGTTCCAGGCGATGCCCTTGCCGCCGTTGCCGATCTTGGTCATCAGCGGCCCCAGCGCGGTAAAGCGCCGGTAGAGGTTGGGATAGTCGCGCTCGACCACCACGATTTGCGGCGCGGTCTTGCCCGGCACCAGCTCGCACTGGCCTTTCTTCCATTCGCGCACGTCCAGCGGCTGCCCCAATTCGCCGGGCGAATCGTGCATCAGCGGCGCCAGCACCACGTCTTTTTCGACCCCCAGGTGGCCGATGCACATCTCGCTGACGGCTTTGGCGAAGCCCTTGTAGATTTCCCAGTCCGAGCGCGATTGCCATACCGGGTCGATGGCCGCCGACAACGGATGGATGAAGGGGTGCATGTCGCTGGTGTTGAGGTCGTTCTTTTCGTACCAGCTCGCGGTCGGCAGCACGATGTCGCTGTACAGGGCGGTGGTGCTCATGCGGAAATCGAGCGTGACCAGCAAATCGAGCTTGCCTTCGGGCGCCTGCGCGTGCCAGGTGACTTCTTCGGGATGCGCGCCGTTGGCGCCCAAGTCCTTGCCCTGCACGCCGTTGTCGGTGCCCAGCAGGTGCTTGCAAAAATATTCATGCCCCTTGCCGCTGCTGCCCAGCAGGTTGGAGCGCCAGACGAACAGGTTGCGCGGCCAGTTTTCCGGCGCGTCCGGGTCTTCGCAGCTCATGCGCAGCGAACCGTCCTTGAGGCTGCGTATCACGTAATCCTTGGGGTCCAGCCCGGCCTGGGCCGCCGCCGCCGCGATGGTGATCGGATTGGTCTGCAACTGCGGCGCGCTGGGCAGCCAGCCCATGCGCTCGGCGCGCACGTTGTAGTCGATGAAACTGCCGCTCCACCGGCTGCGTTCGGCCAGCGGTGAGAGGACTTCATCCACGCCCACCTTTTCATAACGCCACTGGTCGGTGTGCGCATAGAAAAAGCTGGTGCTGTTTTGCTGGCGCGGCGGGCGGATCCAGTCGAGCGCGAAAGCCAGCGCCGTCCAGCCGGTCTGCGGGCGCAGCTTTTCCTGGCCCACGTAGTGCGACCAGCCGCCGCCGCTCTTGCCGATACAGCCGCACATCATCAACAGGTTGATGACGCCGCGGTAGTTCATGTCGCAGTGGTACCAGTGGTTCATGGCCGCGCCGATGATCACCATCGAGCGGCCTTGCGTGCGATCGGCGTTGTCGGCGAACTCGCGCGCGACCCGGATGATCTGCTCGCGCGGCACGCCGGTGATCGATTCAGCCCAGGCGGGGGTGTAGGGCGCGTCTTCGTCGTAATCGCGCGCGCCGGATCCGAAGCCGCGGTCGATGCCGTATTGCGCGGCTTGCAAATCGAACACGGTGGCCACCAGCGCGTCGCGCGCCTGCTCGCCCTTGCCGATGCGCAGCCGCGCCGCCGGCACGCGCACCGGATTGATGCCTTGGCGCGAAGCATTGGCGGTGAAATGCGGATTGACCACGTCGCCGAAATAGGGCAGGGCGACATCGACGATTTCATGCGCCTGCGGGCTGTCTTCGACCACCGACAGCTTGAGCGTGACCTCCGCGCCGCCGCGCGCCTCGCGCGCTTCCAGGTTCCAGCGGCCCGCGTCCTCGCGGCCTTCCGGCCCCCAGCGAAAGCCCACCGAACCATGCGGCAGCACCGCCTTGCCGGAGCTGTCAAAAGCGATGGTTTTCCATTCGGGATTATTGGTTTGACCGAGGTCGCCGTTGAAATCGCTGGCGCGCAGATAGCGGTCGGGCGCTAGCGTCACGCGGCCGTCGGGCAGCGTGTGCTCGCGCAGCAGCACCAGCATCGGCAGGTCGGTGTAACGGCGCGCGTAGTCCGCGAAATAAGGGCTGAGCCGCTCGAAGTAAAACTCCTTGAGCGCCACATGGCCCATCGCCATCGCCAGCGCCGCGTCGGTACCCTGCTTGGGGTGCAGCCACTGATCGGACAGCTTGGCCACTTCGCTGTAGTCGGGCGTAATGGCCACCGTTTTAGTGCCCTTGTAGCGCGCTTCGGTGAAAAAGTGGGCGTCGGGCGTGCGCGTTTGCGGCACGTTCGAGCCCCAGGCAATGATGTAGTTGCTGTTGTACCAGTCGGCCGATTCGGGCACGTCGGTTTGCTCGCCCCAGATCTGCGGGCTGGACGGCGGCAGGTCGCAATACCAGTCGTAAAAGCTCATGCACACGCCGCCGATTAAGCTCAGGTAGCGGCTGCCGGCGGCGTAGCTGACCATGCTCATGGCCGGGATGGGCGAAAAGCCGATCACCCGGTCGGGCCCGTGCGTCTTGATGGTGTAGACGTTGGCCGCGGCGATCAACTGATTGACCTCGTCCCAGGTCGAGCGCACGAAGCCGCCCATGCCGCGCACTTTTTGATAGTCGCGGCGCGCTTGCGGATCCTGCACGATCAGCGCCCACGCCTCGACCGGCGATTTGCTGACCTTGAGCGCCGCGCGCCAGCGCTCCAGCAAGCGGCCGCGCACCATCGGGTACTTGACGCGGTTGGCGCTGTACAGGTACCACGAGTATGAAGCCCCGCGCTGGCAGCCGCGCGGCTCGTGGTTGGGCATGTCCCAGCGCGTGCGCGGGTAGTCGGTCTGCTGGGTTTCCCAGGTCACGATACCGCCCTTGACGTAGATCTTCCACGAGCAAGAACCGGTGCAGTTCACGCCGTGGGTGCTGCGCACGATCTTGTCGTGCGCCCAGCGGTTGCGGTAGGCGTCTTCCCAAGAGCGGTCTTCACCGGTGGTGCGGCCGTGACCGCCCGCGAACGATTCGCGCGGCTGGGAAAAATAAGTCAGTCGATCCAGAAAGTGGCTCATGAGGTGCTCTCGGCAACGGTGTGTTCAACAGGGCATCTCGGCGTTGCGGCGCGAGTAATACCGCCAGGTGATGATGGCGCAGAGTATGTAAAAAATGGCAAATGCCCACAACGCCGCTTCGGGGCCGCCGGTCGCCGCGATCGAGGTGCCATAGCTTTTGGGGATGAAAAATCCCCCATAGGCGGCGATGGCGGCGGTAAAGCCGACCGACGCCGCGCCCAGCGTCACGCCTTCCCTCGCGGCCGCCGCGCGTTTTTGCTGATCCAGGCCTTCCGACTCGCGCGCCTTGATCGTGTTGAAGATCACCGGGATCATCCGGAAGGTCGAACCATTGCCGATGCCGGCATTGAGAAACAGGATCAGGAACATCACGAAAAAGCCGGTGAAACTGCCCGCCGCCGGGCCAGCCGGCAGCGCCCAGCCGCCCGCGCCCTTGGGCAGGAAGTACAGCACGCCCAGCACGGCGATGACCATCACGGCAAAGTTCCAGAACGTGACCGCGCCGCCGCCGATGCGGTCGGCCAGCCAGCCGCCGAAAGGCCGGATCGCCGCGCCCACGAGCGGACCCAGCCACGCATAGGCCAGCGGATTGACCTGCGGAAACTCGTTTTTGATGAGCAACGGGAAACCCGCCGAAAAGCCGATGAAGGAGCCGAATGTGCCCAGGTACAGGATGCACATCAGCCAGTTGTGCTTGCGCACGAAGATTTCGGCCTGCACGGCGAACGACGCCTTGGCGTCAGCCACGTCGTTCATGGCGAAAAACGCGGCGATGGCGGCGATGGCGATCCACGGCACCCAGATGAAGGCCGCGTTTTGGGTCCAGACCTGGATATGCGCCCCGTCCCGGATGATGGTCTGCGGATCGCCGCCGAAGATGCCCAGCATGCCCATGCTGACCACGATGGGGCTGAGGAACTGCACCGCCGAAACGCCCAAATTGCCCAGCCCGGCATTGATGCCCAGCGCCGAACCCTTGCGCGCGGTCGGAAAGAAGTAAGCGATGTTGGCCATGCTGGAACTGAAGTTCCCGCCGCCCAGGCCGCACAGCAGCGCCAGCACCAGCATGGTGGGGTAGCCGGTGGTGTTGTCCCGCACCGCCAGACCGACCCCGATGGCCGGAATCAGCAGCGAGGCGGTGGACAGCGCCGTCCAGCGCCGCCCGCCCACCAGCGGGATCATGAAGGAGTAAAAGATGCGCAGCGTGGCGCCGCTCAATGACGGCGCGGCGGCCAGCCAGAACAACTGGTTGGTGGTGTATTTGAAGCCCAGCGCGGGCAGGGTCACCGCCACCACGCTCCACACCTGCCAGACGGCAAAGGCCAGAAACAGCGCCGGCACCGAAATCCACAGGTTGACCTTGGCGATGGCCTCGCCCTGGCGCTGCCAGAACGCCCGATCCTCGGGCGTCCACAGCGTCAATGTTTTGCCGCGCAACTGGCGAATGGTGGGGGTGTCGTTTGCCATGACCCTGATAGCGAAGTTGATACTTGCGATGATTTTGCTTCGGATAGGGGGCAAATGGCAAGCGGTTTGGCCCGGATACTTCACCGTGGCCGTGTTTTGGCCTGGTACACATTGGATTGGCCACGAAGCAAGGCTTTTTCCTCTGAAAGGAGTAGCGAAAAACACGGCCACGGTGAAATATCCGGGTATAGATTACTTCGAAGTCTGGCCCGCGCTCAGGAACCGGCCGTAGCGCTCAACGTCGTGCAGCACCCCGCCTGCGCGGGTGTAGAAAGCCCAGGTGATGATGACGCAGGTCACGTAAAAGCCCAGGAAGACCCACAGCGCGTTGCGCGGGCCGATGGTTGCGTAGAGCGCCGGAATCAGGAAGAACCCGTAGGCGGCGATGGCGGAGGTAAAGCCGGTAATCGCGGCGGATTCTTTTTCGGCCTGGCGCAGCCGCGTTTCGGCGCTGACGCCCGGCATCAGCCGAATCAACTCTTGCCGCATGATGTTCGGAATCATCTGGAAGGTCGAGGCGTTGCCCACGCCCGTGGCCGCGAACAAGATCATAAACATCGCGAAAAAGCCAGAGAAGGAGTGAGCGTTTATGAAGTAGATGATGCCCAGCACGCCCAGAATCATCACCACGAACACCCAGAGCGTGACGCGCGCGCCGCCCACTTTGTCGGACAGCCAGCCCGTTGCCGAGCGCGACAGGGCGCCGATCAGCGGCCCCAGGAAAACGTACTGCATGGCATTGACCGAGGGAAACAGCGTCTTGGTCAGCAGCGGGAAACCGGCGGCGTAGCCGATGAACGAGCCGAACGTTCCCATGTAGAGCCAGCACATCAGCCAGTTGTGCTTGCGCTTGAAGATCACCGCCTGATCCGAAAACGATGACTTGGCCGAACTGATGTCATTCATGCCGAACCAGGCCGCCAGTCCGGCGACGATGATGAAGGGCACCCAGAAGAAGGCCGCGTTTTGCAGCCAGACATCGTGCGTTTTGCCGTTGGCCGTGACCGCGACCGGATCGCCGCCGAGCGCGCCGAAGATGCCCGCGGTGATAACCATAGGCACCACGAACTGCACCACGCTCACGCCCAGATTGCCGAAACCGGCATTGAGCGCCAGCGCGTTGCCCTTCTGCGAGCGCGGGAAGAAAAAAGAAATGTTGGACATCGAGGACGCGAAATTGCCGCCGCCCAAACCCGCCAGCAGCGCCAGCAGGGCGAATACCGAGTAGGGCGTGTTGGGGTTTTGCACCGCGTAGCCGATGCCGATGACCGGAATCAGTAGCGACAGCGTGACCAGCGTGGTCCACAGCCGCCCGCCGAAAATCGGCACCATGAAGGAGTAAAAGATCCGCAGCGTGCCGCCCGACAGGCCCGCCAGCCCCACCAGCCAGAACATCTGGCTTTGCGAAAAGTTGAACCCGACCGACTTCAGGTTCGGCACCGCCATCGACCAGACCTGCCAGACCACAAAAGCCAGCAGCAGCGCGGGAATCGAAATCCACAGATTGCGGGAGGCGATGGCCTTGCCCTCGTTTTGCCAGAAAGTGTGGTCTTCGGGCATCCAGACCGTCAGGGTCTTGCCGCTGACCGGGCTGGCCGCCCGATTGTCAAAACTTGCACTCATGATATGTCCTTGCCATGTTTGAGGGGGATGGGCGCGCCTCAAGCGCGGCGGCGCATCTCGGTGAAGTACATCCAGACCAGCGACACGCACACCACGCCGAACAGCAGCATGAAGGCGGTCGAGCGCACGCCGGTCAGGTCTTGCAGATAGCCGAACATGATCGGCAGCAAAAAACCGCCCATGCCGCCGGCCAGTCCCACCGCGCCGCTGACCGCGCCGATGTTGTCGGTGAATTCGTCGCCGATGTACTTGAACACGCTGGCCTTGCCCACGGCCACCACCACGCCCAGAAGAAACAGCATGGCGGTGAACACGTAAATATTCAGCCCGCTGTCGCCGAGCGTCTTCGGCCCCGGATAACACAGCACCAGCAGACAAAACCAGCTCACCAGCATCACCCAGAACGTGACGCGGTGCGCGCCGAATTTGTCCGACAGCATCCCGCCGATGGCCCGCACCACGCCGCCGGGCAGCGCAAAGCACGCCGTCAGCAGCCCCGCCGTTCTCATATCCAGCCCGTATTCGCCCTGGTAGTACTGCAACAGCCACAGGCTCAGGCCCACGTAGCCGCCGAACACAAAGCTGTAGTACTGGCAGTACTTGAGCGCCGCCGGGTCTTTCATCACACGCAACTGATCGGTCCAGCGCGTGGTGGTGGGCACCAGGTGCGCCGGATCGCTGGCGCTGAGCGCCCAGAACACCGCCACCGTAACCAGCATGATGACCGCATAGACATGCGGCACCATCTGCCAGCCGAAAGTCATGATCAGCGCCGGAGCGAGGAATTTGTTGATCGCGGCGCCCGTATTGCCCGCGCCGAACACCCCCATGGCGGTGCCTTGCAAACGCTTGGGAAACCAGCGCGCCACGTAGGGTGTACCCACCGAGAACGAACCGCCGGCCAACCCCATGAGCAGCCCGATCACCAGGAACTGCCAGTACTGCGTGGCCACCGCGATGAACCAGGTGGTGGGCACCGAAACGATCAGCAGAATCGTCATGACGATGCGCCCGCCATACTTGTCGGTCCACATGCCCAGCGGTATTCGGACCAGGGAGCCGGAGAGCACCGGCATCGACGCCAGCAGGCCGAATTCGGCCTGGTTCAGGCCAAGCTGCTTTCTCAGCGGAATACCGATGGCGGCGAACATCATCCAGACCATGAAGCAGGCCGTAAAAGCCCAGGTACTGGCGGCCAGCACGCTCCAGGCTTTGGGTGGAACCGGAGCGGGGAAGATCGGTGCCGATGCAGCCGGCACGGAACGAACCGGGATGGAAGTCATATGGCGCAATCCGTTGCGTTGTGGTTGACGCAAGAATTGTCGGCAACGGTTCGCGGCCTGCCTATCCTCCAGAGGAATCAGCGCTGGACGGCAAAAGAACTATCCCGGATAGTTCCAAGTGACTATGGCGGGCCATCCAGTTAGTCTCAAGCCGTCATTCCCGCGAAAGCGGGAATCCAGTGGGCCTTGGTTGTCACCGGAAGACGGATGCGCCGCCTGGATTCCCGCTTTCGCGGGAATGACGAAATCATGGGTTTAGAGCATTTTTCTTTCGGGCGTTTACATCCCACACCACGCCATCGTCATTCTGCGCGGAGCGAAGCGCAGTCGCAGAATCCAGACGGCGCATAGATTCTGCGACTTCGCGCAGAATGACACGAATAAAGGTGGGTGCTGTAATCAACTAAATCGAAAATGCTCTAACTGAACAGCATTGATCACAAGCCGGCTCCGGTCTGGCCAGTGACGATTCCATCAAGCGGCCAAGCTCGCGTTGTCGATCACGAAGCGATACTTGACATCGCTTTTGAGCATGCGCTCGTAAGCGGCGTTGATCTGGTCGGCGCGGATCAATTCGATGTCGGCGACGATGCCGCGCTCGGCGCAGAAGTCGAGCATTTCCTGCGTTTCGGGAATGCCGCCGATCAGCGAGCCGGCCAAGGTGCGGCGTTTGCCGATGAGGTTGAACACGTTGGGCGAAGGATGCGGCGCCCCCGGCGCGCCCACCAGCGTCAGCGCGCCGTCGCGCTTGAGCAAGGCCAACAGGGCATCAAGGCTGTGCGGCGCGGCGACAGTGTCGAGGATGAAGTCCAAACTGCTGGCGTGGGCGGCCATTTCTGCGGCGTTGCGCGAAACCACGACTTCATCCGCGCCCAATGCCCGGGCCGCCACGCGCTTGGAGTCGGACGTGGTGAAGGCCACGACATGCGCGCCCATCGCGTGCGCCAACTTGATGCCCATGTGGCCCAGACCGCCGATGCCGACCACGCCCACCTTCTTGCCCGGCCCCACGTTCCAGTGGCGCAGCGGCGAGTAAGTGGTAATACCCGCGCACAGCAGCGGCGCCACGGCGGCAAGCTGCTCTTTCGGGTGCCGGATGCGCAGCACGTAGCGGTGGTGCACCACGATCTTTTGCGAATAGCCGCCCAGCGTCCAACCGGGTGCGTCGGGCGTCTGGCCGTTGTAGGTGCCGACCATGCTGCCGCAGTAGTTCTCCAGCCCGGCCTGGCATTCCGGGCAGTGCTTGCAGCTATCGACGATACAGCCCACGCCCACCAGATCGCCCATCTTGAAGCCCGACACCTGCGGGCCGACCGCCGATACCCGCCCGACGATTTCATGGCCCGGCACACACGGGAAATGCGTACCTGCCCATTCGGCGCGCACCTGGTGCAAGTCCGAATGGCAGATGCCGCAAAAAGCAATGTCGATCTGCACGTCATGCGCGCCGGGCGCACGGCGGGTGATGCGCATGGGTTCGAGCAGTCTGTCGCCCATGTAGGCGCCATAAGCATTGACTTCTTGCATGATGAGTTCCTTTCGGTTGGGAAAAAGGGAATTTAATCTCAAAAGACTCGTCACTTACTCGTCACTTAACAGTGCCGCGTTGCAGCCTTGCCTCCTCGTCCCGCTTGCGGGGGCGCGCAGTGAGGGAGAGCGCGGGAGTGAGGGGTATGCTTGCCGCAAGCCTCAGTTTGATGTTACTCCCCTCACCCTAACCGCTGGGCGATGGTTGCAACGCAAGCGCAAACCGCTCAAGTAGTGCGTATTGAATTCAATCCTGCTTGGCCGGTCAGGTGATGAATGCCGCCTCAGAACGTGTTTACGATCTCGGGGCGAGGTGTGCGGGATGCGGATTGGGATGGGCTGCAAGGCGCAAACCGCAGCCATAGCCGTAGCTATGGCGAGGATTTGCAACGCCGCAGGCCGCCCAAGTCCGCGCCCGAACGCCCGCGCAAAGATCGTAAACACGTTCTCAGGGGGCGTCCATGCGGATGATGGTGTACAGATTTCACTACAAACCCGAGCCGTCCTCGCCCGAAGGCAAACCGCGCCACACCGCCACCATCAGGATTGTTTTGAAATCGAACCGGAGTGTGCCGATGATGATCGGGATGTTTCTGGGCGTGCTGCTGGCCGGTTGCGCATTGGTGTTGAGAGGGCGCTGGCGGCGGTCTCGGGCAGCCGGTTCGCGCTTTTATCGCCGCGCCAGAAATTTCATGGTTGATGGTGCGGCCTGTACGCACCGCAAACCGGAGTGGGCGGTGCGCCTCGTCATCGGCCTGGGGGTGCATGTCTTGAGTTGCCGCCAGATTGCCGACAACTTCAACCGCCGTTTCGGGCCGCGGATCACCATCGGCAAGTCCTGGGTGGCCCAAGCGCTGCGGGCACATGCGCCGGAGATTGCCCAGCGGCGTCGTGCCATGCGGCGCAAGCCGCCGGTGCCCTTTGCGGTCAACCACACCTGGGCATTGGACTTGAGTTTTTGCACCAGTCCCGCCGCTGCGCTCTACACGGTGGTGGGCATCATCGACCACGGCTCACGCCGCCTGCTGCGTCTCAAGCAGTTGCCGCGCAAATGCACGCTGACCTTGCTTGGACACCTGTTTTTGACGATGGCGCGCTTTGGCGTACCTGCGGTGGTTCGCACCGACAACGAGGCGATGTTTACAAGCGTCTTGTGGAAGGCGGCGCTCAAGGCGATGGGCATCGGTCAGCGGCGCGGCGCGCCGTATTGCCCCTGGCATAACGGCCGGATTGAGCGGTTGTTTGGCACCTTGAAACCGCTGCTCAAGCAGATTAGACCGGCTACAGGCCAGAGCCTCAAAACAGCGCTTCAACAATTTCAGTGGTTCTACAACGAGGCGCGGGTTCACCAGAATCTCAGGGGGCTGACCCCGATGGAAGCGTGGCAAGGTAAAACTCTTGCGGAGGTTCAGCAAGCGCAAGCCACGCAAGCGGGGCAGTGGGTGACCGCGCTCGATGGCTTGATGGTGGCCTACCATGTGCGATGTTGATGAGCAGGCGATCAGCAAACCGAATCAAAAGATGCCTGTCCACATTGGGCGGGGGTAAACCTGCTTGAAAGGTCAAGAATGCTCAAGAAATAAGCAACTCCCGTCCAGCCCAACTTTCAAAAAGCGGCCCATCAAGTGCAGAAACGAAGTCCGCCCCGCAAAAAATGGGCTGGCTCAAGCTTGGGGATGAGGCAAGTGGTCAGTGGACAGGACACGCCGATAGCCCGGCAAATACGGCAATGGCGACGCCACCCGGAATCGACGGCCAGGCTGCAACCGCGCAAAACAAACCGCCCCAGGCCGATACAGCCGCAACGCCCGCGGTATCCGCGGTATCGGATTTGCCAAAAGCCTATGGCGGACCGCCCATAACAATGACAATGGCTGGCCCCATACCGGCGCCCAACCCGACATCGCTGGTTCACCTGTCCATCAAACCCTGGGGGCAAATCGCGGTCGATGGTCAGTCGCAGGGAATCAGTCCACCCTTGACCAGCCTGTCATTGCCCCCAGGTCAGCATCTGATACTCATCACACATGAGAATTCTTCCCCGGTCTATGTGCCGGTTACCGTCCCGGAAGGCAAGGACATCGTGGTTTCCTATCAATTTGAGTAGACCACCTAAAATGGCGCGCATCATCCCCCGCCAAAAGAAACCCTTTCCATGAGTCTGCAATGCGGTATCGTGGGTCTGCCCAACGTCGGCAAATCCACCCTTTTCAATGCGCTGACCAAGGCGGGCATCGCCGCCGAGAACTATCCTTTTTGCACCATCGAGCCCAACACCGGCGTGGTCGAGGTGCCCGATCCGCGCCTGGCGCAACTGGCGGTCATCGTCAAGCCCGAGCGCATCGTTGCGGCTGTCGTCGAGTTCGTTGATATTGCCGGCTTGGTGGCCGGCGCGAGCAAGGGCGAGGGGCTGGGCAACCAGTTTCTTGCGCACATCCGCGAGACCGATGCCATCGTCAACGTCGTGCGCTGCTTCGAAGACCCGAATATCGTGCACGTCGCGGGCAAGGTCGATCCGGTCGCCGATATCGAAATCATCCAGACCGAACTGGCGCTGGCCGACTTGGCTACGGTCGAAAAGGCGCTGGCGCGCTACGGCAAGAACGCCAAATCCGGCAACGACAAGGAGGCGGCGGCGATGCTCAAGCTGCTGGCGCCGGTGCAGGATGCCTTGAACCAGGGGCTGCCGGTGCGCACGCTTGCGCTGTCAAAAGAAGAACGGGCGCTGCTCAAACCGTTGTGCCTGATTACCGCCAAGCCCGCCATGTTTGTCGCCAACGTCAGCGAGGATGGCTTTGCCAACAACCCGCTGCTGGAGCGCCTGAGCGATTACGCCGCCCGACACGGCGCGCCCGTGGTTGCGATTTGCGCCAAGCTGGAAGCGGACATGGCGGATATGGCCGATGAAGACAAGGCGCTGTTCCTGCAAGAGATGGGCCAGACCGAACCGGGCCTGAACCGCCTCATCCGCGCGGCGTTTCGTTTGCTGGATCTGCAAACCTATTTCACCGCGGGCGTCAAGGAAGTGCGCGCCTGGACCATTCCCATCGGCGCCACCGCGCCGCAGGCCGCCGGCGTTATTCACGGCGACTTCGAACGCGGCTTCATCCGCGCCCAAACCATCGCCTTCGAGGATTTCATCAGCCACGGCGGTGAACAGGGCGCCAAGGACGCGGGCAAAATGCGCGCCGAAGGCAAGGACTACGTTGTCAGGGATGGCGATGTGATGAATTTCTTGTTCAATGTGTGATCAATGTCTGATTAGTTCTTGATCTTCCTTGATGAACCTCGGTGAACCTCCTTGAACCAAGATTTCTATTTAATTCATTTATTTTCAATGAATTTTCAAGGATGGCAGGGTGGTGTTGCTGGTTACAGAAGTTCAGTGAAGCACTTGGAGTTCCAGAAAAATTTGGGGTACATTTCGGGGTATTGAATGCAACGAGTGGGGGTATCCTCGCTCTCTGGCGGGAGACCCCAATGCCCAAAGACCTTCTCAGCGACGCCAAGATCAGGACTGCCAAGCCCGACGCCAAGCCGTACAAGCTCAGCGACGGCGGCGGTCTTTTCTTGATGCTCCAACCCTCCGGCAGCAAGCTATGGCGCTGGAAGTACCGGCTCAGCGGGAAGGAAAATTTGTTCGCTATCGGCTCCTATCCCGAGATCAGCCTTGCCGAAGCCCGGACAGCCAGAGACATCGCTCGCGATTTGGTCAAGCAGGGGATCAATCCGGCTCAGCACCGGAAGGACGAGCGG
>Ga0209629_10001072_pt1 | contig 16550 bp, 12 predicted proteins | sample TergutCu122P5_FD_187286 | JGI IMG/M metagenome (GOLD analysis project Ga0209629, IMG submission 187286) | Cubitermes ugandensis P5 segment gut microbial communities from Kakamega Forest, Kenya - Cu122 P5 (SPAdes) (version 2) | ecosystem: Host-associated > Arthropoda: Insects > Digestive system...
ACGAAGAAAACAGCCAGTACGTTTCAGTACGTTTAGGCCGGCAGGCGGCATTTAAATCCAGTACGTTTTAGTACGTTAGGGCCGGCAAAGGGTTAAGTAGGTCTTACACTTGTAACAAAGTCTCTTTGGTTAACAGAATAGATCACAAATCTATACAACTATACACATCACGATTTTAGCATTTTACTGAATTTTACCATCTATAACACAAGTCTTTAAAATATACTTTTGTGATTTAGATTACCCACCTATTTTCAGAGTGACAGCTGCCAGAGGTTGTATTGACACCATTTCTCTATCCTGATGATGAGCATGATGTGCTTGAAACATGTAGAGAGTTAAAAATAAAGATAAATACATAGCAAAGAATTGTGCGTCACGTTGGTCATTTACCAAGAATCCGTCTCCTCTGTTAGGGTTGTAGACAGTATAGTTATCTGCAACACTTGTTTTTAGGCATGTTTGCAAAATTGTGATTAGCAGCTGTTAGCTTGGTCATGTCTGTCTGTCCATCTGCATGGAAAAATGCGGCGCCCACTGGATGGATTTTCATGAAATTTGATATTTGAGTTTTTTAAAAGAATATCGTCATGAAAATTCACATTTCATTAAAATATGACAAGAGTGACATGTACTTTACATGAAGACCAGTGTACATTTATGATAATATCTTGTTCAGATCTTCTTAGAGTGAGCAATGTTTCATACAAAAGTTATAGAGAAAATCAGAAAACACAATTATGTTGGATAATTTCTTTTCCCAAAATTATGCTGTTTATGAGGCATTATGGAAAAATATGGTAAAGCCAGAGGAGCCGCAGATGGCTACAGGCACACACTCAGAATGCTTAATGCTTATTGCTTCATAACTGATTAATTCTGTTTGATATTGTAAAGTGTTATACTGCAGCACTTTATAGAAACGGAGAAACTGTATGATTTATATCTCACTGTGATCTGTTTAGCCAAATTGTACGTCTAAAGAAGGCCATGAGCAAATGAACATTCTTTTGTATCAGTTCAGCATTCCGCACTTTACTTGAAGACCTGCTTACATTTCATTGTTGTCAGTGATGAAAGTTTGCTATAAAAGCATTGTTGTGCAACACTGACTATTTTTGTATAGTTGACAGTGATGTGTAGCCCAACAACAGGCACAGAATGCATGTCTTATATTTGGAAGCAACATTGGTTATGCCATTGTGCCATCATGTTATGTTATATGTACAGTGCTTGTCTTGTTGATTTAACTTATGATGTGGCTGATTGCCAGAAAAGGTTTTAATGCTTTAGTTCACCCTAAAATCTTCAAATCTGAAGTGGGAATAAATGATTTAATGTGTGTATCTGTTCATTTCTGGGGAGATAAATATTTTGCTGGTGAGTTACAGGGTGGAGTTGTACATTTGCTATTTAGGTTATTTCCATCATTATCATAATTTGTTTCCTGTCAAATTATAGAACTGGTAATGAGCTGCATGAACCAAAATTTAGTGAAGATGATATGGAATTTATTGTAGAAGATAAAAATATCAAGAAGGAAGCAAAAGAAGGTCAGTATTATCTATAGAAATAAAAGAAAATTAATCTGTTTTTAATTAATTTATTTATTTATATATAACACTTCTGCATTTTTACAGTGAATTATTGGATACAGTATGTATTATCTGACATCATAATTACATTCTCAAGATTTTTATTTTGTGCTGACATTTGTAGAACTTAAAAAGTGGTACATGTACTGAATATGTTAGGTAATGAATTATTTCTGTTGGTATATCCACTTTGCACTTTCTTCAAATGTTGTAACATTTTCTTGAAACACTATGTTGCAACTGTGGAATGTTAAAATACTATGTACTTTTCATAATCCCATAATGAATGCACCTGTTTAGGCACAAGAAACTGTGTTTGAAATTTGTGCATAGAAGGTGTTAATACTGCTTTTGAAATATAGTTTTACGCGTTAGATTGAGTGTAGAATGATTACAGCTGGATAACATTCTCTTCTGTTCAATTGTAGCCATCATTTTAAATCCAGCCGTGACATATTTTCGCAAAAGACAGTACTAATGATAAAAGACTGTGCTTATGAATATAACAAAGAACCCAACAGATAATATGATGCTGACAATAATAATTCATTTCTGTGATAGCTTCCTGTTGTGTACTAGCTGCAGTTTGCTAGAAGTTATTCTAGTGGAGAAGCAGAATAATGAAAGACAAGTGCATGCTGACACTACCCAATAGTAGTACTCTTGAAGTAGTGCAGTGCAGTACCCAAAGGTAAATTTCTGTTCATTCATTTTTTGTTTACAAATGTTTCATCCTTGAATTGTCATGTTTGTTACCAATTTCAGTGTCTGAGGAGTATGAGGAGAAAATCTGCATACCAAAACGTCCCAGCATTTCCCTTATGAACAGTTACAGACACACATGGAAGTCTAGACATAATCACTATCTCCGCTACAGTGATGTGAAACCCAAGGATGAAAGGCGACCCACTGTGACAGATCTTGCAAACCAAAAGCAGGTTCTTCAGAAGTTAAATGGATGGAAAATCTATCACCTCAGCACACAAATGGAAGATCTGGTAAGTTGAAAACTTCCACAGATATAGTGAACTGTCATTTACTCACTACAATGATGAGTAACAAGCAGCATAAAACATAAGATGCCACATTATAGTAGGGTCCTCATGTAAGGTTCTGCATTGTAGAGTGTTATTTCCACAGATAATTCTCAGTGATTTGTGTCAAATGAATATCAGATGTTCAATCTGAAATAGTAAATATGTGCATTTCAAACTCTTCTGTGCTCTTTGTAATGACAATTTTATTCATTTAAGAGTATTGAAAATGATTGTGGGTGTCATAATCTGTCATAGTGTGGGTTCTGTTGGGAAAATGTTGTCATAAATAATGAAATTGTATTATTTAATTTCAGTTACACATATTTATTAGAAAGTAATCACTAAATATTTAAGTGAGTGTGAGGATAAGAACACATGTGTAGAACAAGAATGTTGTGTGTCATTTTTCAGTCTGATCAGGAGATGCAGGTGTTCGAAAAACTCACTGCTATGCTGAAAGTGATGGAGAGGAAAACAGGGAAGGAGCTGGATAAGGATGTAAACAGAGTCAATGAACTTATTAAAGTAAGCTGATAAATTTAAGGGATCACATATATGAGTAAAGGCATATATGTTACTTTCATTTTTATGTAGACAAGAGAAGCCTGATAAGTTGCTATCACAATACTGTGTTCTAATATTTATCTTTTTAAAATTAGTGTCATGAACTTGTTGCATGGTTTAGGCATTTCTGCATCACACATATGGCAGTTCTCATATTTCACATGTAGCTGACACACAAGAACGGAGATATCATGATTAAACTTCAGCCAGGCCTCTTATTTTTAGAATGGAGTTAAATAGACAGCATGAGTCTCTGAAGACATATTCATGAATTACTTTCAGACAGTGATATCTGGATAAAACTAACTCTGATAATAGTGTAGGTGAATCAGTATTTGAAAATTATGTTAGTAGTAGTAAAAATGTCGTCTGTACCAGTAGACCTCGTTTTGGACACATTACCAAGAAATGAAAGGTTACATATTGGTAATAGTGACAGAATATGGTTGATGGTATGAATGTAAATAGTATTAAATTCTCAGATGATAAATTTCATAGTTTTGACACTGTGTAGCATTGTGGTGTGACACTGACATTTTGTAGGAACATGTTACTTCCATCTTCAGGGTGACAGATTTATACAAGGTGGGTGCTGATTCAACAGCCTGAAGATGTGGGAAGCTTATTCATCTGAAACATAACTGTCAGTCCACGGTCATACACAGTGTCACGACCCAGAAGAAGATCATACAATTATTGCCTTCTGTGAGAACTTGAAAATTCATAGGGCTGAATCTTTCCTAAATATTCCTGTAAATTCCACATCCATTCACTTAGGTATGTAGAGTACTTCAGGCAATATGACTTCATATTTCATGTTGTTTTTCTCAAAAACTGACTGGGAGCCATAGGTGGGAAGGATATCCAATTAGCCAGTCATTATTAAGTTAGAAATGCGGTTTCTTTGCAGCAGAAGTGTTGATGAAAAGGTTTTAAATATTTGACATGTTCAGGTGAGTTTAATAGAATGATAGAATAAAGTACTATACCTGAGATAGCCGACCATACACACAAAATTTGGATCCCACTGTTGTAGGTGCAAACGTTGAAATGCAGCTTGGAACTTGATTAAATATTTCTTCCAATCTTTCAGTGTTCAGAACTTTGTTTATAACCTGTGATGGGTTCCAGTCCTGAACCAGGGGAATCCGTTCTCCATGTTCTTTGAGATCAATTTTTTTATTGTACTACCCTGTTTCACTTAGGTTTTCCAAGTTGTTTCAACCCTTCATGTTTTCTGACCAGAAATTTCTATACATTTTTTGTCTCTTTTATTGTTGCTACATGCCCCATCCACCTTATCTTCCTTGATTTGGTCATAATAATATTACTTTCCATGAGTACTAATTATGGTATTCCTATTTTCATCATTTTCTCTGGTCTCCTGTTATTTCCTGCCTCTTGGGTTTGTCATGTTCTTAGTACCCTGTTCTCACACATCATCTGTGCACTAAAATCCTATTGGACAATTTGGTATATTGTTGTTCATACAAAACTTCTGAGACCAGCCCTTTCCTCCTCATCAGGGCTGATACGTGAAGTTACAACCTGTCATTGAAATATATGTGTATATCTTCAAGCAAGGCCTGTTCTTTATGGCTGTTCCATTGTACAGTGGAAGAGCAGTGTCAGGTTGGGTGGTTCACATTCCTACAGTATACCAGGTCAGTTCTGCTTAACCTGGAAAGGGTCCATTATTTATTGTTGCCTAACCTGATGATACTGAGGTATGGTACCTTGTTGATGGCCAGGTTCCATACATGGGTCCAATAGCAATCCATCTGTTTTATGAGTGTCGCTTAGTCTGGAGAGTGATAGTCCATCAGTTGGCCCATTTTACTTGGTTCACCTTCCTGCATCATTTTCTTAGTTTCTTGTGCCTTCTTCTTGATTAGAACAAATTAGAAGAATAGACACCTGAATTTTTCTCTGTTCAGGTTATGTTGTTTTACTTGTCAAATGGTGCATGTAATTCTATTGTTATATTAACACATACATTATTATGTTGACATGTTTAATCTCTAAAGCAAGAAGTCTGTGTTCCTGTACCAATGACAGTTAACCCTTGATTCATTCTAGGGAAATATACAGAGGAGCAAAGTAATCAAGGATCAGATGCAAGAGGCCAAGAGCCAAGTTATGAAGATCTTCGATCATAAGAGTCATGTAACAGATATTATCAGTCGTTGTGCAAACAAACGCACGCTCAAGAAGCGTGACAAATTGTAGTTTTTTTTCTTTTCCCCACTTTCCAGTGTGAATTATTTGTGAGACTGGTCACAAGTTACTTGTGTCTTTACAAGTACTTTGTTGGCTTCAACAGTTCAGTGGAAAGAAAAACACCTTTACTTAGGATGTATAGTAATTTATGATAAATCCTTTTTAGCAGACTCAGAATTGCAACAAACTATGCCATGGGCGAAGTCCACAGACTTACATTTATTGTTTTACCCGACAGCTGATATACAATTTCATACAATAAAATTGGAAACTGAATCTATGGCATACTGTAGCTTGTTTCAAATATCATTATGGGGGACCGAGATTGTACATTATTTTAGTGTGAAAGTATACCATAATTATTTTCATATTAATTTTTTGTAGAATATGCTACAGGTATGTTTTTCAAACAAGGCAAAATAGGATTAAGGCTGTAGCAGTATGGGGCTCGACATATTATCAGAGGTTTTGGTATACATGGAAAACACTTATACAAACATATTTGCCCTTTGATATCTCTGTTTTACATTTCAAACTCTGTGAGTAATTTGGTTTCACTTGGCTGAGTTTTTGTATTTATATGGCCTCTAGTTTAAATCTTTTTCCAAAACCCTTTGGCATCAAAAGCTGACTATAGTTGGTGTGCAGTGAGTTACTGAGAAAAAAGTCCACTATGGTTGTAGGTCAAGAACATGCGATGTAATGTGCAGCCTTTTAAAACCCTGTTCTTTCGCAGAGTATACTGACACTTAATTCCAGCTCCAAAGGGTCAATCTGGTCTAAATAGAGAGGATCTGATTTCACTATTTGATTTGTAGGATTTATTGTATGACATATACCAGTAAAATATAGAAAATACGTGTGTATATGCATGTATTTTGTTCTCTTTAAAAATGGGTTATCCAATATTTCAGTTACAGTGTGTGCCATTCTTTGGCAACAGTTGTAACTTTTTCTTTCATTTATCAATATCTAGACCAGTAAAGCCTGAGAATTGTACATAAAATTTAAAGAGTTCAAACTCTGTTTTAAAATATTTATTAAAAGTCAGATTTTTGTGGTAAGTAAATGTTTTTTTACCTATGTGTAAATATTGGCCATGAAAGAAGTTTGTGTAATACACCATCAATTAAAAAGGTGCATTTATTGACAACTGCTTATGATATGGCCTTTTCGATGTTACATATGATGTTTGTTGCGTCTAGATTGAATATAGTATGCCTTGGTATAGTAAGAATTATTGTGAATTTCTTTTATAGAATAAATTTCATACCTCTTTTCACAAATGATGATTACAAAGCAGCATTGAATTACAGTGAACATGGCAATTTATAAAAGTTTAAAAAGTACAGTTACCAATATTGCTGTAATTATCATAGCAAAGAAATTTGTCACAAAAATGTGCCTATTTCGTTCAGTTTGTTGCCTACTGACATGCATCCTTCCTGTGAAGGCTACAGTGAACAATACATCATCTGTGTTAGATAGCTTGTTTCTAAAGCTAATAACTTTTTTGTTAGTTATTATATCTAGTAAAGTGTTGCTAGTGAGCAGGTTAATACTTGTTGCTTTGCTATTTTATTTGAATAACAAGTAAATCTATATGGACAGTTGTATGTGACTTGTGCATACATTTCTTAATTTATGCCCCCTCGCCTCTTTTCAATACACATACACAGGAATATCTTGTGTAGTTTTCATGTCTGTGACCTAGTACAATATCAGCATGTACACTACTTGTTTTTAATTCTCTATGGTCAACTCATAACACATTCTTGGGCACTTACAGTAGTGGTTGCTTCCCTGTATGGGCATGTAACTAATGCATGTCTAAACAGCACATGAAAAATTGTTTCACCCGAAAGTTCTAGAGAAAACTGAAACACACATTTTGTGCCCAATGACCATTCTCTGTAAGCCTTTTAACGTGGTTTGGTACTATGCAACAGTGTTGTTTGTGCGTCATTAAAGAACTTAAGCTCAATCTTCGCAGTTTATGCAGTGGTGCATCTGTAATTTTGAATGGATTGTCTGCAACAGGTTGCCAAAATTTCCTTTGCAATGATTTTCAGCAGTTTGGGTTTTTAACTGTTTAATGTTTATGAACTCCCATAGGCAACTGCATATGGAGGTGTACTGCACTGTTCACAGTTGACAGGAAATTGAAATGGGGGGTGTGACAGGCAACGTGTGTGAACAATTCAAATAATGTTGGGATGGAAGTGAACTAGTAGAAAAGAAAACGCCTCTCAGATGTGCATATTTTCCTGAGGGTTAATTTCTTGTCAGTGGATAAATACTTTACGAGGTTTTGTTGCAATCGTGTACCTCGGGATCAAGCGACCCAGGGACCTCGGTTGCTGCAAAACTTCATCGGCAACACCGTTGTGAGATCCGTGGTATTAAACTGTGTCCATGGGTATGAGAATCTCTCATCTCTGAATTGGAGTTCTGTCATTTGCCACTAGCGCTTAGCTATTTATCACAAACCATATATCAGGTCATTATCAACACCGAATACGTCAACTTTCAAGTTTTACCTGTTTGTAAGCGCAAAGAGTAGGTGAAGCATGGCCAATGCCATAGTTAGCCGTCATATATACGACCACGGATAAGAGAAGCGACTTTAATCAGCGGTTCAATGAAAGGTTAGAAGTATGTTAGAATTAAAGAAAATATGTGTACAGTAAGTAGATGTTTTGTGTTCGTAGGTGTGAGAAATGTGAACTAAATTGAAGTGGAACTGGATGAGTGCAGTTATATGCATATTTTTTTGTATGACATGAGTGGAAACGGTTAATCATTTCTTCGAAAATAATTTTTTCATGCGTTTGAAGTACCATGTAATGGTACTACACAAGTGTATCAATACCTTTAGTGTCAGGTATTTACAAAATTTTCAAAAGTAAGGTCTGTGGACGTACTAGTGGCGTGGCGTTGCCAAATTTTTAATAGCGTGTGGAAAAGAAATGTAAGGGAGGTTGTGTTAACAGCTCTTTTAGTGTACAGCTTTAATATTTATGCCCCTGTAGTGGCGAAACTTGCTGTGAGGCTGTGGGGTCCTCATTTTCATAAATTGTGTTGTGCTGTTTGTTGTGTGTTACTGACTTGAAACCACTTTGATTACATGATTACGTATGCTATCACATGAAAAACTTGGACAGTGTTGCTCGTATTACTGTTGGAGACATCAAGTAAGTTGTTCATACTGTAAGGCTGTGTTGAGAAAATTACATGTTAAGAACATTTGGTGAATTATCAGTGGAACACCTCAACAGGCAAGCTAACTCATATACTGATATCTATTTAGTAGGCATACTAATTTTTAATAAATGTGACCCTAATACATTTTTGACTCTATGGCTAAGTTAGAATTGTATGTGTTAATGCTAACATCCATTAATTAAATACAAATATAGTATAAATTGTTACTGTATTATTTTGTAATCTTATTTTATGTCGTGTGAGTGTGTATGGCATTGTTACCAGTATTCCATGCAAGTGTTCGTATTATAGAGACATTACCGTGAAATGAACCAACCCAAAGCTTATGTTATAAGGAAGTGAGGCATACAGGGCATACAGTATAGCAGGTCTTTGTTCCCTTCTAGAAATGAAGTATGGACAGAAGTATTCCTAGAACCTGGTGTGAATATAGTATGGGAATTATATTGCACAATTTTCATCCAGTATCTTACCATTCTCTACTGTATAATTTGTTTTTGTTCTTGATGTTTGAAAGTGTATAACCTTTTAATAACAACTAAAAGTATTGTATTTTCAGCAATGACAATGTGGCCCATGTTACTTGACATGTCACGAGATGAATGCAAACGCATCCTCCGACGTTTGGGTAAGTGTCTGCACGGAGATGAATACTATTACTTAACCAGAAGTTAGGTTCAGTGTGTGTGTGTGTGTGTATGTGTAATTTTTTTAAATGTAGTGATGTTCTTTTGCAGTAGGCTGACAAGGGAGGCCAAGATGTTAATCATCTCTTCACTCACATATATGGAAAGTGGACATTTGGTTATTGCCACACTGTACAATTGAAGTTGAGGGGGGGGGGGGGGGGGTGTAATCTTGCTGTAAGATGATGATGTCATCCAGATCCATATTACCAGTTTTTTAAATCATGTGAAAGATATATTATTTCTGTCATTTTATTGCATATGACACTGTGCAATACTAAATTTGACAGTCCCTGACATATCTTTGATCAGATAGGCATCTTCTGTTTTACATTTTGCTTTACAGATTTAGCACCACATCTAGGCTGCCATGAGTCTGACGTTTGAAATCTGAGGTCATTAGGCTACTGTTTCCATCCAGAAAACTAATTATAAATCCCACGCTAGTTCAGATGCACACTTGATCTTAGGACTGGGGTTTTATATGTTCAGGAGATATGATTGTATTGTGTTGTGAAATAACATGGAAAATAGTACTTATTATAAGGTAAAGCAATCCCCCTACAGGTCTGGATAGGTCCCAGTGATTCCAGGACTTTGAAGCTACCATATTTCCAGACATTTGGCACATGAAAGTGTTAAGGTTGTCACTTCTATGCACTGGCTTCCTTTATGCCCCAGGAAATATTCCTGGTTCTCATTTCTGTTAGAGGCTAAGTTGACCCCAAGGCCATAATGCGACCAGAAGGATTAGATTGATGAAAAATCTCAGTGACCCCATCGGGCATTGTTCCTGTGAACTTTAGGCTTGTAACGCAGTTCCTTGACCAGCTGTGCCACTGTGTGCCCCCAGTACTCAGTACAATATTTATAAATGGCACTTTCTCAAGCACAAATCATGCAGGTGATGTCAGAGAGTATCATTAAAAATGTCAATGTGTAGTGCCTTCTATAGCAGCAGTTTACAGTGTAGTGACAAGGTTTCATGCCACAGGATCAGTGTTAGAAAGAACACCAGAAGAATATATACTGACTGAAGAAAAACTTGATAAGGTATATGGTGCTCAACTGAAATAAAAAAATCCAGAATATTTGTACAGTTTTTTGGCTCTTAATTGTGGAGTGAACCCAGCAGTGAACATTACAGCAAAATTGTTACAACTGTGTTGCTACAGAATTACAGCTATATGTAGTCTTCTTCCTCCAGAATGAGGAGCATTAACTTGATATTACTTACAGTGTCGGGAATCTGTGTTTCTTGTTCTACTTGACCCAGAACACATGTTTTGGAATGAAGCAGCATGTTTACCTTAACCAGGTACATAAATAGTCACATGAGTAGATACTTGTTTTCCCAAAATCCTCACTAGGTTATTATTTGTGCTGTTTGTTGTATTTTGTTTGTGTAATGAGGTGACCTTTCATATTTTAAGGTCAGTGTAATGCACAATTGATGCTGGGAGAGCAGTAAGACCCATACATTTTGACAGAACAGTAAATTCCAAACAGTGCCTAATGTTAATTCTGACACCCATTTTTATTGGTTGACTGAAGATGACAATACATGCAAATTTTGTGTAGGACAATTCAGTGGCTGATACAGCACATAGTTATGTGAATATGTTAGCTGAAGTTTATGGTGAAAGAGTAATTCACTAGGGATTGTGGCCTGCCCACTCACCTGATTTAAATCCTTATAACTTTTATTTACGGGGCACACAAAAAATCAAAGTGCATGTGGATTGTCCTCATTCACTATGAGAAGTGAGAGATAATATTTGGCAGGTAATCCCATTATTCCAAGGCAACAGCTCTGCCATGTATCAAGAAACATTTGTTATTATAAGGCCTGCATAGAAGCAGAAGCTCAGCATTGTGGGAGTGTTTTGAGCTGAGGTAGTTCATCTTGTAGGAGGAAAGCAGGTGATGAATAATCAGCTTTTCTTGTTCTCCTGTGTCTAAAGCTTGCTGAACCAAGATTCATGATAATTACAGACCCTGTATATTAACACATTTAATTCAAAGTTACATCGTGTATCAGCTTCAGTACTGTGTCTTACCTTATCAAAATAATATACTCCAACAAAGCAATTTACACTGTTGTCTTTAAGTAAAGTTTGTTTTGTTGTTTTGTCAAATTGAAGTCAATAAATGCTTAAAATTGAATTTCCGGCCTTCTTTTATAGGAACACTTTATTGTTCCAGCAGGTCTGGTGTTTCATACTGTGTATCTGAATGCAACAACACCATGGACTCAAACTTCACGTTGTAGTGGTTTGCTGAGGAAGTATCAGGTTAAAGTCTTGGGCACAGAGACATATCCTGAGTTTTTATGGTTTTTGTTTATCCAGGCAGTATTGTAAAATATGCTGTATAAATTTCTGTGTCTTTTCCACTTTGTCATTTATAAAGGGGTATGTGCGTACATTGGCTTGTTTTGCATTTTTTCAGAGTTAGAAGCGTATGGCAGTTTGGTATCTGCATTGCGAGCACAAGGAGAACTCAGCAAAGAGAAACGTAAACTTCTCCAAGACCTTGCCTCTACTCTCAATATTTCAATGGAGAGGCACAGGGCTGAGGTGCGAAGAGCTGTCAATGATGAAAAACTAGCCACTATTGCTGAACAGTAAGGAATCTGAAGTTCTTAAAATTACTTGTATGTTAATTGCAGTGCATGCTATGTTGTAGGTATACAGACAAGCTGTTCAGATTCCAAGCCAGGAATCTGGAATGAATGTTAAGATTTGTTGCGCAGGGGTATGACTATAGCAGAGCAGTATTTGCTGTCATTTTGTGCTCAAGAAGATGCGTAGAATTGCTTTTAAGTGCTTCTGATACTGGCATGCATCATGCATTGAAGTACAATAATGTAAATAGTTGCTGTGAAAGTAACTTTTCTTCAGAAGGTGAAACAGCAGTTTCATTGCAGAAACTATGCTGTATTTTTATGGTGAATTGGTTTGTAATAACAGAATAGAATTGTGAAGTAAAAATGAAGAAGTGAAATATAAATGATGGTATGTTTAAGTCACTTATTACAGAATATCAGTAATATGAATGAATAAGAATTTTTCACTGTAATTTCCAAACATGTATATTTTGCTTTGTGACAGAAGCTCTTTATCCCAATGAAATTGACAGCAAATTGGAGGGGGCTTCATTGTGCACTCCCCTTGTCAATCAACCAGTCTTTCTAAGGTGCTCAAGTGAATAGTAATCTTTATACCTACTGACAAAAACATATCCAGTTTCCAAAATATTGTGGTTGAGAAAATCCAAGATGACAGACCATATCCAAAGTAATGATCATGTTTATTGTATGTAACACACCATCATCAGAAATACTAATATTATAATATACTCTGATTGGTAGAAAGTGTTGAAAGAATGTCACTGATGCCCAGTCTAACTGCATGGTTGCCAGTGATACTAATTTTATACTGGTAGCAAAATATAGGGAAAAACTTGAATAGTGAAGGAGACTAATCAAGGCATTTGGAAAACATGCATATACCAAGGAAATGGTTGTATCTGATATGTGTATTCAGTTTGGCTGCAACTTTTTTTCCCCCCCCCTACAGTTTTTGCTACTAAAGCATGTCACTGAAGGTCCCTGTACATATTAAACCTTCCCCCCACCCCCCACCAAAACACAGAAATCACTGAAGTGTTGTCAGGTGACAGTGTACATGATCTGTCGTAAGTTTGTTGATACTGCTTTATGTTGACAGTCACAGAACTGTGTTCCAGTCTTCAGTATTATATACATACACTTCATTTAGTAGGTTGTGATTTTATATTAAAACTTAAGAACTACATTTAATAAATTTGAATTCAGGTGGATTTGATCTGAAAGTAGAAAAAATGGCAGTTTTGGGACTACTGTGACACAAGAGACAGGCATGTTGTGCAGTTGCAGATTATTCTGTATTGTCCAACTTATTCTTATCTAGCTGTTATGTTACAGTAACCATCTCTCATATATAAATACTGAAGACTACTTGGGAAGTTCTGACCTTTAGTTAGTGCTCATATGATCAAGTTTACCTTCCCCCAGTACCAGTGCATTTAATTGTGACAATAATGAATTTGTCAGGTATCATTATGCCATGGAGTAAATAAAAGACATTATATATTTCTTCCTGAATGCACATTATTCCTTCCTTGTTTATAGCATAGCTGGTCCTAATACATCAGCAGACTGGGCAATTGAGGGACGAAGGTTAATTCCACTGATGCCAAGATTAGTTCCTCAGACAGCTTTTACAGCATTAGCCAACAATGTTGCCAATATAGCTGCAGCCGAAAATGCTAGGCTTCCACCACCAGCAAATACAATGAAGAAGAATCGTAAGTTTAGTTTATGAGTATGTTTTGCCTGAATATGATTGTATGTGTGCAGTTTATTTCAGATTCAGCATCAGAGTTTTTGCTGGCTATTTATATGTTTTTACCACATTATGTGATGCTGTGTCACAGTTGAGGTAGCTAATCACAGGCTTCTTGCTCCAGAGGTGCAGGTTTGATAACAGGCCAGTTTATATGGTACTTCAGAGACACGGATATAACATGAATCCTAAAGCCATTGGTTACGATAGTGTAGATGGGAGTGGTCAAGCTCAGAATAGGCTGCATTGGCAGGCTGTGTTAAAGAACCTTTGGGTTGGATAAAAGACAGAGTATTTCTTACCATCTGATCTTCCTCTTCTCTGGGTCTCTGCCAGGTGGATAATCTGACTTTTTTTTTAGTGTTACTATCTTGACTGAATTTGAAACTACCTGTAAAAATGAATTACCATACGTGCTTTGTGATAATGCACCTTTACATTAATCATAATTCATGCACTGATAGCATTGTGTCTGTTATGCACGCATTGCTGCCTCAGCAAGCAAGTTTTTATGATGTATTTTGTCTTTTGTTTGCCAGCACTGTCCACTGATGAGACTCCTCCTTGTGAACCGTGTGTGCCTGAAGCAACCAAAACTCCACAGAGGTCTCTAAGTCCCATAGGCCCAAATATGGTGATGTCATCCATTCAGCTGAAGAATGAAGAAGAAGATGAGAAATGTAGGAAAAGACGTCGCTCATCATCTGGTGAAAGACCAGGAATTGGACAACTTCCATCCCCCACTCTTCCACCTCCTAAAGTAATGAAAATGAAAGAAAAGTTGTTTTTATTGGAACCTTGGGTGTTTCTAATACGTATACTTCTATGTTTGTTAACGCGCGTTTTATGTGGTGTGTTCATTGAAAGTGTACCATCACCTCTGTCATGAATGCATCTAGGCTGAAGTTTCTGTCATCCCTATGGGATTTTGTATCTACCAAGTTTTAAATGAAGATTAGTTTCTCATGTCTATGTAAAATGATAAGATGATAATAGTCAGGAATTTGACACCACTTAACAATTTGTAGGTTGATGCCAGTGAGTCGGACGGATGCACTACCTCCATCTTCAGGATAGCAGAATTATGTGCAGATGTGTATTTCTAGGGTGAGGAATTATGTCAGTTGTGTAGTTGGGTTGCAAGGAATGTGGCAAGTTGGAACCTTTGCAGAAGGAAGGGAATAGATTAGGAACTGGGCCAACAGGAATGTGAAATAGTAAAGTTCAGAAGACATGGATAATGGATGGCCCATGTCAGGGCACCATACAGTGTTAAATGTGAATATGTACAGAGCATGCTGGCTATGCAGATAGCAAGTGGAACATGGGAAGTAACAAACTGTATTTATGAGTGCATTAAGTAAGGTAATGTGTCGTGAGGGAGACAAAACTGTCCTGGCTTTTGGGAATGTCTTCTCCACCCTTTCCTTCATGCAGTTGATGAAGGCTTCCATGACCTGCTTAGGTCAGCTCATCCTTCATGGGACAAAGAAAGCTACACTAATCAATACCAGCATCTATGACATAAACTGGAACTTGCATATCTTTAGGGTTTCAGTAAGAGAACACTTGCCAAATCCCTAATTTTTGTAACAGCGCCTTTTTCCACTGATAGAGTCGAAACAGACATAGGAGATATGCAGTCGTATCTTACAGATGCTGTGTATACCTGTTTACTAACACAAATAGAAGTAAAAGAACCTGATCTCATAATCAGTAGCAAAAAATTGTTTTTGATGCATTTGCAATAAAGATCACAGATATAGAAACCCATGCATATGAAATTGTGCTGCATTTAATAATACATTTTTGTTCATAGTCATTTTGGAAGTGGAAGTTTCATTCATATTTGCAGGTGCCTAATATTCCTATGCAGCAACAGCCTGTTACAAGAACAGTAGCATTTCCTGTGGGAGTGACTCCAGTAAAGATAACTCTCTCTGCGACACCAGGGAGATCAACTGTTACCACCACCACATCAGCCTCAACAACACAAAAAGTATGGGCTGTATGAATTTGTATTTAGAAACAGCCTTCCAAATCTTATCAGTCTACTGAGTGTGAGACCACAAAAAGAAGTCCTGTGGATGTAGAAGCTGATGGTGCTTGAGGCTTTCTCCCCTCTGCCTGCACTGTTTTATTTCCTACCAACCTCTCTGGCCTGTGTTAAAAAGCCCAAAGATCTTGCCACTGGTGAAGGAAATTATTACTGACGTGTTTGAACAGAAGGGCTAGACAGCTGGAGGAGAATGCATGTAACAGCTCAAGGCATAGGTGAAGGGGATCAATTCATGGAACTTCTTCCTGTGGCCTGTCTATAGTATAGAGCTAAATTGTAAATGGTATTGTGGTTGAGCATGTGAAATGTCAGTGATATAAATGAGATGATTGTATTCAGTAGTGCTGGAGTAATATTTTTTTAGGAACTGGTTGTGTTGCTTGTATTTATGTGCTTTTCATCACCATCATCATCATCATTCATTGGTACCAGCACATGGGCCATAACTTGAGGAAAACCTTTTTCTTTCCACCCATAGAAAGTGCTATGTTGTTTGTATTTAGTGTTCCCCTACTGCCATTCTTATGCCTTTTACGAGGGTCGGAACTTTAATAGTGGCAACTATTTATTTACAACTGATACAAAATAGATACAGGTTTCGAAGTTTTACTGTTCTTCACTGTAGTCACCAGCATTGTGTACAACCCGTCGCCAGCGATTTGGAAGTCGTAGGATACCTTCAGCAGTGCCTGTTGTGTTGATAGTTCGAATGGAGCAGTCTACCGCCTGAAGAATCTCTGGAACAGTTCTGAAGCGAATGCCACGAAGTGGTTCCT
>Ga0209629_10001073_pt1 | contig 16544 bp, 8 predicted proteins | sample TergutCu122P5_FD_187286 | JGI IMG/M metagenome (GOLD analysis project Ga0209629, IMG submission 187286) | Cubitermes ugandensis P5 segment gut microbial communities from Kakamega Forest, Kenya - Cu122 P5 (SPAdes) (version 2) | ecosystem: Host-associated > Arthropoda: Insects > Digestive system >...
TGGCGGGCACTTGTGGGTACGGTGATGAACCTTCGGGTTCCAAAAATGCGGGGAATTTCTTGACTAGCTGCAGAACCAGTTAGCTTCTCAAGAAGGACTCTGCTCCATGGAGTAAGTAAGTAAGTAATACTTAAGATACATTAAAATTATGATTATCTTAATTAATTGTGAAATCACATTGCATGTATTGGAAAGTGCTCTGCTCATTTCGACTTTCATCGTGTCACTCTGTTAATATTTGGCAAGGAGTACAAATCATGAAGCTCCATATTATATAACCATTTCCAGCTCAGTATTATTTCCTTTCTGTTTGGCTGGAATTTTTTCTTCAACAGCATGTTTGTAAACAACCTCCATTAATGTTCTTATCTCATGAGAGACCAAGTTTTATGCCCATACAAAATGACAGACAAAATTAGTGTTTTGTATGTTTTAATCTTTACATTTTTACATACCAGGTGGAATGACAAAAACTCTGAACCAAATGCCTGCATCATTCCTTGAATTTAATCTTCTCTGGCTTTGTGCTGAGTTTACACATTGATGTAGTATCATATCCCAGAAGAACAAACTCCTCTGGGCTTAATTTCTGTGTGAATGAAATTTTGATTTATTAGTGCTCTTTCCAGATATTAAGCATAGACTATTCAGAATGTAATTAACTCTGAATTCAGTTTTAATTTTCTAAGCCTGCCAAAATTTACTGTAACCAATTTAATCTCACCCACCACTGAATTCATTCATTTGGTTTCCTCTCACTGAATGACCATTTTTTGTGTTCATATTCACAAGTTTGTCCATTTTTGCAAGGTATAGTACACAAGTCATTGAAGTTACAGCACAAATCCTGCCTTCCTTAAGATCTGTTTGTGGTGTAGTGAGAGGAATTGTTCACCAGAGTGTGTCAGTTGGTTTAAATATTGCACTGCTTTGTTTTATATTCTGTTGTTATATGGTAAATAATTCTGAGAATATTTGATTCATATGCACTTCTGCTTATTGATCCTGACATGGATTGTAAGCAAAAAAAGAGGCTAGGAGGGTGTCTACTGGATCATTTAGCTTAGGGCCCAGTGGTACAGTGCCCTCAGATTCCATAAAATGCTGGGAATTTCTTCACACCTTCTCAGGACAATGCTCCATGGACTTAGTTTGATACCTAATGAGTGCCTTCTTTATATAACATGAGAAGTGGCATCCAGAACATTGTTTCCAATTAATATAAACTATGTTGGCTGTTAACTTCTCATATCATAATGAACTTAAAATCAAATTGTTTAAAGTTAATAAAACTTCCCAACAGATGCAGTATGTTATTAGTACAGTATTGATTATTAACAGATAGGATCAGAGGCCCTAATATAAAAGACTGACACCTAATGAAAATTTTTCAAATTTGTACCCATTTAAAGGTGCTTACTGGGAGATGGAAGGGGCTAATTGAACACACACTAAGCAACCGTTCCTAGATCCATGTTATTTCATCACTGTTTAGTGTTCAACTTGGACAGTTATTGTTAAGGTCCTTCATTTAACGGTGTCTTCACCCAAGTACTCAAATGCATTGCCTTCCAGACAAACATTAAATAGGGATTTATATACATTATGAAGATATTTTCCACCATAAAATTAGTAAAAAAAAAAAGCTATTTCAATATTTATTTTTAAAAAAGTGAGATCCAGCAGGCCAAATATATGCTAGTCTGTAGTAAGCATTTACAAATTTGGCTCAGAACTAGAAACTATGTATGATTTTGGCAACAGAATATGTAACAAAATATGAAGTTCACATGAAAAAATACTGGTTAGTATATTAATGACAAAAAGTAAGAGGATATATGTCATAGTGCTGTAGCACAAATTGGCTGAGCCATAACTGTGATTATTTTTGTACAGGTACTAACCCATTGTGATGTCACCACCTACAAGGATAAAAGCCCCCAAACCAAAACAAACTAATTTACCTTCATTTAGACTTAATAAAGTGGAACATGAAAGCCCTTCTTCTTCACTTGATAAAATGAAGACACCAGAAGAATTCACAGAAATCCAGGGACAGAGTAAAAGTGGAGATTCAAATGGAGGAAGTGTATCTAAATATGGATTTGACACACCACAAACCAAAGGCACCTCTCAGGAATTTGAGAAACATAAAAATACAAAACGAACTTGTTCTCCTTCATTTGAGGTCAAGAAATCAAAAACCATAGCATCACTTGAAAAAGCTGATAAATGTAGATATTCTACACAAGCAGGTTTTTCTTCATTTAAAGCTAAGAAAGAGGGAAACAAATTCCCATTTGAAAAAACACAAGACTGTTCTGATCTAGAAGTGATAGATATAGGTAAGTTTCAGTTAAAAAATTCACAGCTTAAAGAATGTCGTGGTACAGGAAGAGTATATCCATCTTCAGTGGAACAAGGAAAACCAGGAGTTTCACTTCAGAAATCTGAACATTCTGATGATGCAAGTAGGGAAGATTCATGTCTCAGAGAATTCAAAAGACTTCAACAACGATGCCGTGAGTTAGATAATGAAAGAGAAGCATTAATGTTAGCAATTGGCAAAGATATGGGGTTAACAGCTAATATACAACTACTTCATGAATACAACACCATTAAAGACATAACTCAGATTGTTATAGGCAGCTTATCCAATATATTAAATATTCCCGTAACACAACTGCATGAGGAATTAAATCTCAGTTTTGAAAAGTAGCTCTAAAAATGAACTACTGTTATCAGTGTTACACTTTTATGTAATATGCTACCAGTAACTACTGAAACCATCAGGCATACCCTATTCAGCAGATTCTGTTTGGTTGTTAAATACTTTTCATAATTAATCAATAAACCTATAAATAGTTATAATTGAGTGAAATAATAATTTTGTAATTATATGTTTCAGTTAGTGCATTTGGAAATGTCTCTTTGCTTAAATATATTACAGTTTAGTTGACAAAACTCTAGTTCTAGCCTTATTTTGAGGACCCATTAGGTCCACAGAATACAAGTGGTAAAAGCTTCATATACTTGTAAAATGAGTTGTATGCTGTCAAATAAAAAATGTCAGGCCCTCATGGGTTCTTTATTTGTTGAATGTTAATTACAAACATGTGAGAACTTATTTGTATAATTTGAGGTTAGGATGCCTTTCATTATATTCTACACTGTTCTTTCAGTGTTTATAATACCAAATGTCATGCAAGTACAGAATATTCTGAAACTTTGAACTCGTAGACTTTTTGCATATACAGAAATATAATACACTACATTTCATCAGAGTTAGGATCCATCCCTGAAATGTAAACGTATTATTTTTTAAATACGTAAGACGATGAAACAAAATTCAAAAAGTCTACCAGTTCAAATGTCAAACACCATCATCATAACCCTAAAGAATAATATTTTGAAGGTTACTGTAAACAGGTACCAGTCATACCTGCATTTGAACTTCACATCTTGCAAAGGGAGTTAAGATTATTCACTCTGCACAGAAAGTTATGAATCTGATTATGTGAATTACTGTCAACTGTTGCAGTTAAATGTAACTTTGTAGCACTTGACTACAATCCCATTTATAATGGAACGGGTAAACAGTTCATATCAAAACTTTAGTCCAGAAGTCTACATACCAGGATACTTTTATATTTGCCTCCAACCTTGTATAAGTGAGGTTTAGCAGAAATATGAACTGAAGATAGTGCAGTGGTGATAACTGACAGTTCACTAGTGATGTCTATGGTTATAAGGTTACAGGTTTTCTCAGTTGGGATTGTTCAAACTGTGGTCTTCTGAGTTGTGGCATTGTGGTGTCAGGAGGGGGGGGTTTAATGACTGATGTAGTGGTATTATACTGCTAATCAATTTTCAAGCAATTCAGGCTTATTTGTTTTTAATTTTTATATCCTCTTGTATTCAAATGTGAACAAAAAACCAATTTACATTTTATATACATGTAAGTACATGTAAGAGAACAATCATTTCATTTTTAATACATTGTATGGTTATAATACAACAGGAATATTCCTGTTACTCAGCTGCTTGTTACATTCTTCACAGCATAACATTTCATTACAGTTTTAAATTGACAAAAAACAGCCTACATCTCAAAGCTTACTTCTCAACAGTGCAAGATTTTAAACCAGAATTTCTTAACCTTTAGTGGTATATACCACTAAGTAATGAAATATTTATTACATGTACAGAAAGGTTCTATCAGCAGTAAAATTAAATCTGCCACTCTTTTAGTGATGCATATTTCTTCTCCATATTAGTCTAATTGTTTCTCAAAGAAAAAGCAGCTGGGCAATGTAGGGTGTATCTCCCACTTTATCGAGAATAAAATGGATGGGGATTTGTATGTTGTCATGGTAACCTCTAATAGTATGACAAATGCGGTGGCTGGGAAACATACAGTTCCAGCTGAGATGAGCTGTGACAAATCCCCAAGAAGGTTGTCACATGACTTTGAGGCATAACACTAGATATAACACTATGAACAATGCAGAGATTTATAAAAAAATATAATATGTAACTTCTGTTACAAATCATTCATGTTAAAATGGAATGTACTAAATGTACAAACTGTACATACAGTTTCTCACTTGTATGACAAATGATGAACCATTATACCGAGGCACTTGAAATTTGGTATGGTGGGCTGTTTTGTATGCCAACACATTTCACATAAAAGTCTGAATGTAGAAAATTATGAACACTGTGATAGCACAAACATTTCAGGTCATAAGAAAGAACAAAAACCATATTTTAAAAGCATGAGACATGATGTTCCATACACCTGCAGAAACTTACTTAGACACAGTTCTAAGATTTTGTAGTAGCTGGAAATTACATTTATTCCTACAAATTTCTGACACCATGGTACATCATTAAACTGTAAGTCCTTCAGCATATTCTATAGACATATTTGGAACACAAGGCAGTTACTGGACACCCCTTCGGTACTGGAATTAAATGCCATATGTGATGCACAGCAGACCAGGGTTTATATGCGGCTGCACATGGCCATGGTAGGCTGTCGGCTGTACATGCCACTAGGTGCCAAAGGGTTAAAGTATACATAATCTTATGACCCTCAAAGTCAAAATCTGGGAATCACATGGGTATGGGTACTGATGGCCTTACTAGCAAATATTATTTTAAACTTGCAATACAATGGGGAAGCTATCCACAAACTCAACCAAATGACTTCATAACTCTTTGCACTGGAAGAGTGTCATCCAATCCTAATATGAATTTATTCATTTCACAATACACAAGAAACACAGCTCTCACAGTATGTACAAATATATTTCTGGTAATATACACTGTATTTAAATGTTGAAAACATTCTTCAACAGTCCACTTTTCATTGGCTGAATTAATAACTCTCAGCACAAAAACGAGACTGGATATCTCAGTCTCTGGTGGTAAAACAGCACAGAAGTCAAAATGTTTCACATGTGAAACTCATATTCATTCATTCAAATAAAGTTTTATACTGTATGTATGACACTCTTAATTTAAGAGTCATGTTCAAAACAAAAATCAGTAAGCACAGATATATAGTTACGCATTTTGCAGCTATGCTGTGTCTATCATAAAGGCAAGGTAACGCCAGGCAGGCAATGTACATGTAATGTAACATTGATGTGGGTTGGTGCAGCCACTGTTGCAGTGTAAAAGCAATAAGTGTTATATATTCTGAGAGTGTGTGTCTGTAACCTTAGGTATCCAGCATGCAATGCGCATTCGCCACTTTGTCATCTATGGCCTGCCCGACTCTGCAATATTTTTTCCACATCTCATAAACAACACAATTTTTTAAAAAAAGTTATTGAACATAAAATGTGTGTTTTGATTTTCTCCACAACTTTTGTTTGAAACATTTCTCATTCTAGGATGAACTGAGCGAGATATGATCAAAAAAGTATATTGGTCTTAATGTAAAGTACCTGTTATTCTTGTCCAATTGTAATGAAACTTGAATTTTCTTGAGAGATTTGGGAAAAATACTCAAATATCAAATTTCATAAAAATCTGAACAGTGGGAGCTGAGTTGTTCCATGTGTATAGACAGACATGATGAAGCTAGTCGCTTTTCTCAATTTTGCAAATGCGCCTAAAGGTCACTACTTGCATTGATGTCAAGTTTATGCAGTGTGTTCCATGTTTTGTTCTGTTTCAAAACTGGTTCTATTGTCTAAGGTGGGAAATAGTTTGTGGAAATTTTAAGGGAACGGGAGCATTACTGTACATGACTTTCAGTACCTTTAAACGGCAATACTTAGGAAACCACTACAGCATTCAATGTAATGTCCCCCCCCACCCTTTTTTGGTGTTGGGGGGGGGGGGGAGAGGGCACAAATTAGAATAAAATGAATACCAGCACTATAAAAGCATAAGTTAACTAACAGCATGTCATGACACACCCCTTACACACTGTATTATATAAGGAACTAAAATGGGTATTTTGAGTTCCTTCTGAGCATCATGTTATAGGGGGAGAGGGGGAAAAAAGAAACATGATTGTTTCCTGTCATAAGTGCACCCCTCGCACCAAAAAAGATGGGGGGGGGATTCACAGGTTGTTTGGACTGCCTGGATCACAATTAGAAAGCAACTAGGGTATCTCATGAATGATAAGTTTACTTTTAAAAAATTTTTCAACTGGTAAAAAAATCACAAGTGGAGGAAGTATTCAAAGTGGCATACAGTTTAATTAGTATGTGACAAACATCTTAGTCTAGTGAAAACTGAATCATGATCAGGACTTCTATAGGAAAAATATATATATTTTAATTATTTTTCAGCAGTTTCAGAATCTATGTGTAGATGACAACCTCATTTTAATTGTTTCCATTGCAATTACTTGCAGTACAATTATAATCTGTCCAAGAACAGCATTTTTTACTGTACTTTAAAATGATATCATAAATGCTTAACACACATAAAATTACTACTGTGACATTTATTTTAGCCCAAAAGCATGTACTGCCCATACTGCACACAGAAGTCCTTCAATAATTACAATAATATTCAACAATCACTTATCACACTCAGCACCAAATTAACACAAGGTACAAACCATTTCTGTAACAGACTGCATGTTCAACCTGTATAAGTATGAATGGCTTGCAAATAACCATTGGCAGTAAACTAGTTTTTGTTTTTCAGAAAATGTCTGCTGCTGGCAGTACAAACTGCACCAAATGTGTGCACTGGTTTATCTGTATCAAGGGGAAGCTATTCAAAATCAGGACAACATTTGGTTCAATACGATATATCAGAAAGAGTCTTGCTAGAGATTATGCTAATATTAGGACAAGAGACTGAGCTGTTGCAAAAGTGCGAAGTACTAGCAACCAAGAATAGGATAAACATCTAAATGACATCCCTGTACATAAGAAAGGAAATGACAGAGAACAGCTATGTAAATCACATGTAACTTTTAAGTATTGGCTTAGAATGTCGAAATGGAAAGCAAACTCAAGACAGAATTCAATGTATATTATTACAACCTACATCTAAATTTAGTAGTAGTAGTAGTAGTAACAGCAGCAGCAGCAGCAGCAGAAGAAGAAGAAGAAGAAGAAGAATGGAAACAAAAGTTTTAGGAGGGAAAGAAAATGCTAGTAAGGGAGTAATAAAATTATGATGAGGCACATATCCACAGCTACATGTAATGTACAAGTTTCCAAGCACAGTTTGGAAATCATCTTCAGAGAAACAATGTAAATATAATATAGGTGTAGCTGTATGGAAAATCACACATATGTAATTTCTGAAACAGAAAATTATGAAAGTAGAAATCAGCCAACAGAAGCCCATTCAATATTTTGCAATGTGTCACATACATAGTCCAACAGACAAAACAACTTATACAACACATATGAGCAACAAAATACGTAAATTAAATGAATAAGAATAATATGATAATAGAAGAAGTTGGTAAAGGGAAGACAGGAATAGTAGTTACTTGCAGGAAGCAGGAAAAAAGTTAATTTATCAATGATAATGAAATCAGCGTGTTACAAAATGAACCAGCCTAGAAAATGCCAAGGCAAAACCAGATTATTTAAAATTATGTCAGTCTAATTAAACAACAACTTAGAAAACAGCAGTACAACTGAACCCCAAAGCACCAAAGCAGTGAACATCAAAAACCTTCATCACTAGAGTCTATTACAAAACAACAAAAATGCTCCTTGTAACTGGCAAAAACGGAACTACAAAATAAAGCTCACATATCCTTAAGGAAGATCAATTTGATAAAACTGACCAAGAGGCCAAAGTTTTTAATTAAATGATGAACACAAATGTATAACAACAGATATAGAGGAATTCTAGGTACTACACTCAATGAAGGAACCATCAGAATTGATGATAAGTTAAATAAGCAAATAAAACTGACAGAAGAACAAGGAAGAGGTATTCTTACTAAGAATGCAGAAAGGTAAAGTTCACCCTAGAACAGGCCACTAAGGCCCAGAGGGGGAGTAGAGGTATAGCTCCACTCTTTCTTCAACCTTGGCACTAGATGGGGGTGGGTGGTCAGCGCCACACCCCAGCCGCTTTACACCCAGGGAAGAGACCTGGTACCCCTTGTACAGGAAGCTGGGTGGGCCCCAAAGTCGGTCTGGATGGGTGTGGAAATTCTGTCCCTCCCCTGCCAGGAGGTGATCCCTGGACCGTCCAGACCGTAGCGAGTTGCTATACCAACTACACTATCCCAGCCCACATTCTCACTAAGAATGGTATCAAAATTATTTCCAATATGATAATACATTTTATAAACCAAATACTATTACAGTAATGGAGGAAGTAGTGTATGTGGTACCCTGATAATATTCTGATTACTTCACTGAACAATTAAACACAGAACTTTACAGTTCAGTAAACTGTAAAATTTTTAATAGCTTCCACTTAATTCTACATCCTTGAAAATGACAGTGTCTTATAAAACAAAACATGATGGAGGCAGGAAGGGCCATGTTATTAAATCTGGTTGTATTTACATTGTTTGCTGTTATTATTGACTTGAATACAAAGTAATCTGGAGTCAAGAATAGAAGTCAAATAATGTCTTATTTAAATTCACGTAGGGCATTCCTGATATAAAACTTCAAACAACCATCATACAATTATATGATCAGATATAAAAATATATATACACATACACTGTATTGTATTTATATATATTTGCAGTAAGAAAATAACTTTATGAGAAGCAAGAGTAAGCAGGGTTAATCAGCTAAACACATCAGAATATTGTATCCAAAAACACGTACAGCAATCGTTCACTGACTATGGAGGTTACAGCAGTGAGCAAGACAACAAGGGGAGATGGAGATCGGGATGTTCTGAGAAAGCAGAAATTATGGGAATTGAAACTATTGTTACACTTGTTAAAGTTGAAATAATTTGTCTGTTCCATTAATAAACACAACAAATGTGCAATACCATTAGTCATGAGCATGAAGTCACAAAAAAGTGGATCACAACAGACATGTAGAAACCACAAGGCTCAGCGTGGAGGCCATGACAGCCCTCACCACTGGAACTGGGTTTCTTATTGTGGAAGACATACACATATTTCATGAACACAAATTAAAACCTGTGAATACATAAAATTGAACACCAAATTTGGAAAAGCTGTATTAAAATGGAAAACCACCGATACCTAATAACCATACTTGGTGAACAACTGCTGCAATGGAATTCACAGCTTTACCATAGCCACAAGCACATCACATAATGCTGATATAGCTCTTCTGATAAGCACAACTAAGAGAATCAAATAATGTCAGACAGCAGCAGACATGCAGCTTGTCTTGCACAGTTTGTTGAATTTTACAGTGCCTTGGAACACCTGGCTGGGGTGAAGTTACTGTGAAATTTATGGCTGGAAATTTCTGAAAAATATATGCCTAAGATACATGAATGTTGCAGCACCAAAATTTATTCTTTATCTGAAGTATTAACACATTTCTGTTGTTTAGAGTACTAGCACAATGGATATTATCACTTGATACAAACCCAAATCAGTAATCAGTTTCAATATACCTATTAATTAATGTGTGTGTGTGTGTGTGTGTGTGGAACAGCTCATACGCAACAGCATGATCTTAACATGTGTGCCTCTGACTTAAAGAAATACACACATCATAATGCAGCAGTCACGCTGAGAAGAACATCCCTACACAAAAATAATAAAGGCAAAAAATCAAACAAAGGCACCTCTGCTAAAGAATTACACTGTAGTAGAATTATGCCGAACTTCATGTTCAGCTGATTCACCCCTTACAAAGAAATTGTGTGTGTGTATGTATGTATTTATGTAACAACTTATAGACATAAAAAATACTATTCACATGATATTCTTCAAACCTAAAGTTTCACTGATCTGCAGGAAATAATGGGTCTTGATAGGCAGGAAGTATGTTCTTTCAGCATCGACAGCATCACACTGAAAAATTTTTTTTTCACATAAATATGTAAAATATCCTGTTAAAAAATTAAAACAAAATATATCACTGAAAGTGAAAGTTTCATCATAAATTCTATATTTACCTGAATACAAGATGATTCCATAAATTAGAAGCTTAAGTAAGAATAAAGGAAAAGATTATATTCAATAAAATCTTCATCTTGTATGTTTGATATGGCAATATGATTTCACACAACTGCACTGTTGGTTCACTGTGTGTAATCACTAATGATGTCATACATTAAGATATGCACCAATGATTTGAGAGAAAGGTGTCACCATTTTTTTTGTGAACAACTAGAGGACTAATGACAGTAATGATCATGCCCATGCAGGTATCCTGCAATATGTTAAGCTAGAACAAGCTTACAGCAGACAGAAGCAACAAGTCAGCGAGGCTGACCCACGGCCATTAGTCAGTCTCTGTATTTACGAACTGCATTCTTTATTTAGACGGAGAAAATGAAACACACCTGTTAAATAATGCTACACAAACACACAACTACATATGCAAAAGACACAGAACTGTGAGAGATTTTCACAAGTTCATCCTATCCTTTGTAATATTCTGTTCTGGGTTCCTGCTTAGATATATTTAAAAATATTCTGAATTAGAGAATGGATCTATACTGTATGTTTCTTGCTGTGTATTTTGTTCAGTTTAAATAAACAACGCTAGATTTAATCATTTACATACCGAAAGATTACTGTTGCTTTGTACTAATCCAGTATCAGCCACCACAGTCTTTTCTTCCCACACTTTGGATCGGAACTGAATATCTACTGGAAAAAGGTGTCCCTCTGTACTAAATACATACTTGCTGAAGTGCCTGTTTACGTAATTGTCTTTATCAAACAACTGCAAAATAAATTATAAGCACAATCAACATGAAGTCAAAAGATGCTCATGTGAAACTGGCGTAAAACGTGTGATTTCAGACTTCTGCTGCAGTGGGAATGAGGTCTTTGCTCTGCTAGTATGTTATGCAGCGTTGACTGGTAGTTAGTTATCGACGTTTCGGGACAACCTGTTAGTCCCATCTTCAAGGGCCGAACAGTCCAGTTGAAGGTGGGACTGACAGGACGTCCTGAAATGTGTGGGTAACTGACTGCCAATTAACTCTGCATAATATACCAAGACTTTTGGACTGTTTGGCCCTTGAAGATGGGACTGGCTGTCCTAAAACATTGGGGACTAACTACCGATCCACACAGCACAACATTCCAGAAGAGTGAAGACCTCAAACTTGTGCAACTTTTCAACAGATTCACATAATTCATTAGTGTGGTCTGAAGCAAAACACGTAGGAAGTGTCTGTTTCAGATCTCTTGTGTGAAGAATATGAAAGAAGGGATATAATGTAATTTTGCTGTTAGCAACATTACTCACCAGGTATAGGTACTTGCAAGTCTCACTCAAGAAGAAACTTTCCATGCGATCCTCCAAACTCTTATCCAGCACACTATGTACCGTTGCATACCCACACTCTGCCCTAGTAAAATTGTTCAAGCTTTGTAAGATGTCCATACCCACATGCAAGTAAAATGGATTTTTGGTTGCCTGAAAATTATCAAAATATTTATAATAAATTTAAAATACAAAATAATGGCACAAAATATCATAAAAACAGCCATCAAAATCAAAATGCTTTATACTTGATGCATACACTTGTACAAACCAGTCCTCAAACATGTATATTTCAATTGAATTCCCTGCTCAATATAAGCACCATGAAGCAGTATTCTGCTGTCTACAGAATATTCCATGAAATAATTAAACATTACAAATATATGAAGAATATATACTATAATTTTTTCAATAGCTGAATTATTATAAGCAGATATTTTTGACCAAATGAAAGCTGATTATTCTGAACAGTGCATATAACAGTGATATATTCCATTAAAAAGCACACACAATACACAAAACTGGAAAATAATTTTCCCCTTGTTGACTAAACACATTCATTAGATGACAAATCAATTCATAGTGTAGTAATAATGTTCATAATTTTTTCAAACCTGGTACAGGAGATATGTAGATTCCACCAGCTCTGGACGGAGAGGATAAAAGGTCACGTCAGCAGACGGCCGCTGCCAGTTCCAGCGTTCTGGCAGAACCCCATAATGCTTCCAGATAGAATAGTAAAGTGCATGTGTACAAATTGCCTCCTCAATGTCACCATGAAGAACCTGAACATAACGTGAAGGATGCCTGTCAAGCATCAGCTGATTGTTACAGCTGTGATACTGGGATTAAGGAATTGGTCTGTTGCCTTCTTTGTATTTTACATAATACACATTTAACCTGTAGACAACCGCATTGGTATTTCAATTTCAGCACATAGTTTATAAAAAAGTGAGTGTTATTTGAACAGAAACAGATAAAGTTACAAAATAAATGGTACCTTGTGGAAAATAATACTGGTACAAGTATACTCTCTGTACCTTAATTTCTCGGAGAAGCGTGTTTTTCCTCGTTTCAAATCAAAATTCCTGTAACATTCATTTGTTACCTAATGAACTATTTGCACCACAGCAATAATTAAGAAATCTATAATTTTCTGTGTTACACATCTGAGCTTCCTAAATACCCAAGAAATATACATGAATTTATTAAATTCTTCATATCTGTAACTACTGCTTGCGGGGGACTGCACTCAATACCTGTTCAAATTCAGAATAAAATTAAAACAACAAATTGTATTTTTGTGGCCACAGTACTGTATAAACCACTGCTTATATGAGATCCCAAATTTGGGGTGATGATTCTTACTATGGTTTTTAAGTTACAACAGTATGCGGACTGTGGATGCTTACTCCAATGTGGATGAACATACAACCTCCCAATTAATGCTGGTAAACACCAATCACACTACACAATTTAATATTCCTCAGGAGCAGAATATGAAAATGTCATCATTTTTAGCCTACCTATTTCCCAAATTTTACCTAGTTAACAAATACAAAAAACAATAATTTTATCAGGACCCATCCAATGCTACATAACACTGGCAGCTGATACAGCAAGGTAAAGTACCTTCTGTTCACACAGCAGAATTGCAGCTTCCCAGATTTAGTACGTAAAAATAAGTGACACCATATAACACGGAGTATGAGCTTTTCCAATGTTCAATCATCTTGATTATTTACCTGAACTCCAGCAAAGGCAGCCTGTAGAGAGTCTATCCATGATGTATGTATGGCACCATTCAGCATGTCAACATTCACATAGAGAGGGTGATCGCCAGAACCTTGGTTACAATGAGCTCGTCTGGAAAGGAACAGAACAACATGAATGAGCGGAATACTCATATCAATTACTGTGGCAGTTCCTTCCACCCGTCTCCACTACTAACATGACATATTCGAAGAGCGGATTGCTTGCACCTTAACTAACTCAGTTCAGTACAGCAACCAACTATTCTTCTATAGGATCTGAGTTCAATCACACTCAAATATTTTGTACTTATTCTAAGGGAAAATTCAACATCATTCAGTAGTAAAGGAATTCATCATTTGTTCTTCTGAGCTGACCATAATTTTGCAATAGGCATTGACAATGATGACAAATGACAGAACAATTCAAATTCAATGGCTACTTTGTAGGAAGATCGGTAACAGCCCATTAAATAACATTCAAGCATTTTCTGGGACTGAAGGAGAATGCAGTATAACAACTTTGTGAGATTTTAGGTTCTAACAGTAGTGTTGCTGAAGATTCAAGTCTTCTAGGATGTTATGCAGTGTCTTTGGGTAAATGGTTCCCAAACATTTCAATGCTATATGACTTTACATATCATGATGACCCTTGCACATGGCTGACATGTGAAACTGCAGTGTATTCCACAGTGTGAGTAATTATTTACCCATTGACACAGTGTAACATCTCAGAAGACTTAAACCTTCAAAATCTAATTACAGTGTTCCTACATGTGCATATTTTGTATTTAAACAGTCACAGCCTGAAACAGGCACTAATTATTACCTGCTTAAAGTATTTGCCAGCCATCTCCCAACTGGTAAGTTTAAAACTTACAGTTCACTATGTCTTATTTTTGTATTTCATCCAGTGAGTAACGTGGTCACATTTAGTGTCTTGTATTGAATGGCTTCACTCCTTACCCATCTACTGCACAGTACCTATAATGTGGATACACTATCGACACTTGTTAGTTTCAAACAATTCTCTCAAATATTTGTCTCAAGCCTGTAAGGTCTGCACAGCATGTAATCAGTTCAGGGTCCCTGCTGACATCAACTTTTACTAAATCAGAAAGTTCTCCACAGAACCTTAACGTGTGTCACTGATTTTACCAAAACACATGCTTGAGAAACACTGTGTGTCACAGAGTGGTAGTTTGCAGTAGAAAAACTGGATAATGGAAGGATGAAGTACAACTTGTAAGTGGTCAAACTCTGCTATACTGCAAGAATAAATAAAACTGTTACTATATATATATGCCTTGAAGCTTTTACAGTGAAAAAATTGAATAAAATCTTCTTGGACTGACAGCCAGGTGACATTTTGATGTAGCCGTCAGCAAGAGATTTTTTTGAAAACTGCCATTTCATCCCTTTTGTACAAGAAATCATATATAATATTAATATATATTCTACATTACTGAATAAAATCAATTAATAAAATGTACTGAAGTTGTATCAAACTGAATATAAATTGAAGCCTAAATTCACATGTAAGAAATATCTGAAGTTGATTCAAGTATTTTGGAATGTCATGTCATGCTGACTGGTAAATGGTCACAGATGTTTTATAGAGTGCAGCAACTTAATCTGCAAGTACTTCAAGAATGCTTAACCCTAAAATTGAAGATACTATGCCCGTATAAAACATCCGTAATTATTTATCACGCAATATCACGTAATATCCCTGAAGATGATCCTTGTCATCACTGCTATAAGAACGTTAAGTCACACAATATATGAAGTTTTTAACTCACCCTCTACGCATGTATTGCTTGATAACACGATACGCTTCTTCAAACATTCCATAGTCCTCATATTCACCAAACATGATATATGATTTCAACAGGTACTCATAGTAGGAGTCAAGACCTGCACCAAGACCACTAAGCCTCCCTATCCAGCGCCCTGACTCCACATCAATCACATTACCTTCATGAGAGAAACAGATGATGAAATGAAAATACATACAATTTTAAAGCTTTCCATCTTCTATTGCACATTCACAAAGTGCAAAGGATGGCTACTTAGAAACATGGTTTCAGAACTGTCCAGGAGAACTTGCAATATGTTACTGCCTCTAATATAAATTGAAATATGCAACAACTGCCAGTGATATCAAAAATGTGTTTTTTAAAGTACTTTTCAAATAAGTTAGCAACTGTATGCATGACATGATAATTCCAGTGCATTCACTTGCTTTTCTGAGCTCGCATCTTATGTTGTTTCCTGAGTATAAAAGGACATAAGAATACCACAATTGTAAAAGGCGTTCCACAAGGTAAAACTGATGAAAATGTGTGTTAGATCTTGAAATAAAGATTGTTACATACGAGGTGCTACCCAAAATTTCCGAGAATTTGCTTGTAATAACATGAATAGTTACTTTAAGTCCTAATTTCCACAGTCACCTTTGAAGTAGTCCCCTTGGACTTGTATACAATGATCCCAGCGATTTTGCCATTTTTGGAAGCACTCTTTGAAGTCTGCCAGCGTGTTTAGTACCTGTTGCGATTCTGCTTGGATCTCTTCAATGGATAAGAAACGCTGCTCTTTCAACTGGAGTTTCATTTTAGGGAACATGTAGAAATCGCAGGGGGCCGGGTCAGGTGAGTAGGCAGGGTGGGGAACAGTGGTCATGTTATTTTTTGTCAGGAATTCCCTCACAATGAGTAAGGTGTGTGCAGGCACATTGTCATGGTGCAACAACCAGTCTCCGTTCTTCCACATCTCAGGCTGTTTGCACCTCACATTTTCCCTAAGTCATCTCAAAACCTCGCAGTAAAACGTCCCATTGACAGTCTGACCAGGTGGAACAAACTCCTTATGCACAATTACTCCCCCCCCC
>Ga0209629_10001074_pt1 | contig 16531 bp, 12 predicted proteins | sample TergutCu122P5_FD_187286 | JGI IMG/M metagenome (GOLD analysis project Ga0209629, IMG submission 187286) | Cubitermes ugandensis P5 segment gut microbial communities from Kakamega Forest, Kenya - Cu122 P5 (SPAdes) (version 2) | ecosystem: Host-associated > Arthropoda: Insects > Digestive system...
ACTTTTTTTTCCGTATTTTGCATAAAAATAATAAGTTTATTGAAATCGTTTTCAATAAACTTACTATAATATATTGATATACACAAATTTATACTATGTTCTACCAACTATTTTTGGCATATATACCTAATTTTCTCAAATCGTCCATTCAAAGCCGTCTTTGGTGTCTTTTATGGTAAATCCGTAATTTGAAAGTTCGTTGCGGATTTTGTCGGACGTTGCCCAATCCTTGTTTTGCTTTGCTTGCAAACGAATTTCGAGTAACAAATCAACGGCTTTTCGGTACGCCTCATACGATTTTCCGCCATCGGAATCGGTTTTTATTCCCAAAATATTATTTATAAAAATATCAAAAACGGATTTTAACTCGTCCAAATCCTTCTGCGAAATCGTTGCGTTGCCGTCAAAAATCTTGTTTATTTCGCGCGTGGCATCAAAAAGATGAGCAATCGCAATCGGCGTGTTCAAATCGTCAGCCATTGCCTCTTCGCATTTTTCCCTCAAACCGCCGACCAAAACCGTTGTGGCGGCAGTCGGCGTTATTTTTTGCAGTCGCTCGTATGCTTCCAAAAGCCGCGCCAAGCCCTTTTCCGATGCCTGCAACGCCTCATTTGAAAAATCAAGCGTAGAGCGGTAATGCGCCTGCAAAATGAAAAAACGAATCGTCATCGGGCTGTACGCCTGAGCGAGCAAAGCGTGATTTCCTGTAAAAAATTCTTCGAGCAAAATAGAATTTCCCAGCGATTTGCCCATTTTTTGTCCGTTGATGGTAATCATATTGTTGTGCATCCAATAACGCACGGTTTGATGTCCGAGTGCGGCTTTGGATTGCGCAATTTCGCATTCGTGGTGCGGAAAAATCAAATCCATTCCGCCGCCGTGAATGTCGAACTGTTCGCCCAAATATTTGGTTCCCATTGCCGAACATTCCAAATGCCAGCCGGGAAAACCTTCGCTCCAAGGCGAATTCCACCGCATCAAATGTTCCGGTGCGGCTTTTTTCCAAAGCGCAAAATCAACAGAACGGCGTTTTTCGTCCTGCCCGTCGAGTGTGCGCGTATTTTCCAAAAGTTCGTCAATATTTCGCCCCGAAAGTTCGCCGTAAGCCCCTTTGCCGTCTGTAAGGGGATTTTTTTCATTATATTTTTCTACATCAAAATAAACGGAACCATTACTTTGGTATGCAAAACCTGCATCAAAAATCTTTTTTATAAATTCAATTTGCTCAATAATATGCCCGGATGCGTGCGGCTCAATCGACGGTTGCAACACATTTAAAATTTCCATCGCCTTATGGTAGCGATTTGTATAATATTGCGCAACTTCCATTGGTTCAAGTTGTTCGAGCCGCGCTTTTTGTTCAATTTTATCTGCGCCATCGTCCGCATCATTTACCAAATGCCCAACATCGGTAATATTGCGCACATAGCGCACTTTATAACCCAAATGCTGCAAATAACGAAACAGAATATCGAAAGTAATTGCCGAGCGGGCGTGTCCCAAATGCGGGTCGCCATAAACGGTCGGTCCGCAAACGTAAAGCCCCACACGCGGCGGGGAAAGTGGAATAAATTCTTCTTTTTTTCGTGTTAAAGTATTATAAATGTGAAATTTATTCATTGTAAAATATATTATTTTTCTGTTTCTAAAAGTTCCTTAACTTTTTTTAGCAAATGTGCCTCCGAACCATCAACATAACCGCTGCGACTCTCGGCAATATTTCCTTTGCCGTCAAAAATAAGAACGTGTGGAATTAGTTGAATATTTAATGCACGTTTGAGTTCGCTGTTAGGGTCAAGCAAAACCTCGTAATCCCAGCCGTATTTATCTACAAGCGGTTTTACCTTTGCAATATTTTGCGCCTCATCGATAGAAACAGCAAAAATTTTCACGCCTGTTTCCTCTTGCCATTCGGAATAATCTTCGGCAATGGCATTCAATTCTCTCAGACAGGGCTTGCACCACATAGCAAAAAAACTGATAATGAACGGCTTACCATTGTTATTTAAAGTGTCGGTAGTAACGGTATTGCCATTAATTGTTTTAAGTGTTATCGAAGGAATTTGTGCCGTTACGCAAACTGTAAATATCAGTAATACAGCAAGAAATATTGTCTTTTTCATATTTATTTTTTTTAAAAATTTTATTTACAAAGGTAAAAAAAATATCGCAAAAAAAAATATGCCCCAATTTAGATTTCAAAATTTCAAAATTCCAAGATTTAAAAATAATTTTAAATCAATAAATTACAAATAAATTTTGTGTAATTATTTTTTAGAATTAATATATTTTAATTACTTTATAAAAAAAATTGGGAATTTGGAATCTTGAAATCTTGGAATTAAAATTATGTAACGCATTCATTTTCAATCAATTCCAATGCCTGTTTAATGTCCAGACAATCATTGATGGTAATATTTCCAATTCTTGTGCGCTGCAATTCAACAAGGTGCGCACCGCTACCCAACGCTTCGCCAATATCACGGGCTAAAGCCCTGATATACGTGCCTTTACTGCAAACAATTCGGATTTTAAGCAGCGGTTTGGCAAATTCCAAAATCTCAATTTCGTCAATTTTTAGCAGTTTTGGCTTTATTTCAACCTCTTTTCCCTCACGGGCATAATCATAAGCACGTTTTCCGTCAATTTTTACTGCCGAAAAGGCGGGCGGTTGTTGCCATATTTCGCCTGTAAAAGCAGGTATTGTTTTGTTAATTAATTCAAAATCAATATGTTCGATAGAAAATGTTTTATCAATCGGCAATTCCAAATCAAAAGACGGCGTTGTTTGCCCAAGTTTTAGCGTGGCTATATATTCTTTTGTTTGTGCCTGAAAATCATCAATTTGCCGAGTTTTTTTGCCTGTGCAAATAATTAAAACGCCTGTGGCAAGAGGGTCGAGCGTACCGGCATGTCCTACTTTTATTTTCTTGACTTTTAGCGTTTTCTGCATTTTCCACCGCAATCTATTTACCACGTCAAACGAAGTCCAGCGCAGCGGCTTGTTGATATACAAAATTTCGCCTTCGATAAAGTTCACTTATAAAATTTTTGTTGTTTTTTGTTATCAATAATTCTTTTATTCTTATGCTTTTTTGTTTTGTAACAAACTAATTATTAATATTTTATTAAATGGTAAATAGTCAATGATGTAATTGTAAATGGCTTTATTTCCCCATCAAAAAATTAAAATTATCTTTGCTCGAAAGTTCCTGCGGCGTTTGCCCGAAATGAAAAATTCGTGCATTTTTTTTGCCAATAAGTTCAAGATTTTCGTTTTCGTATTTTAACATTGTGCCTTCGCGTAAACCCACAACGTATATTTTTGGATTTTCTACTAAAAATTCTTCAATTCGCTGCTCGCGAGTTTCGCCGCCAAAATTTTCGGGGTGTGTATCAATATAATGAGGATTAATTTGAAACGGAACAAAATTAAAAGTTGCAAAACCAATCGGTGCAACAATCGGCATATCATTTGTCGTTCGCAAAGTTGGGCAGGCAACATTTGCCCCCGCCGACCAGCCAAAATAAGGAATTCCTGCCGCCACACGCTTTCGTATTGCGTGCATAATCCTGTTTTGATACATCTGACGAACTAATTTCCACGTATTGCCGCCGCCGACAATAATTGCCTTTGCCTGCATTACCGCCTCGCGTGCATTTTTAAAATGATGAATTCCCGTAACGTGATGACCAATTTCTGCAAAACGCTGATTTACTTTGTTTTCGTATTCATCAAATGAAAAAGTTACCGCTGCATAAGAGATAAACAGCGCATCAACGGGCTCTTCGCCCAAAAATTTCTGAATTTCATATTTTGGATAATCCAAATATGCCTCGCCTGCATTCGTGGAATTGCTGATAAGTAGAAGTTTCATTTTATTTATTTTATTTAAAAAAAAACTTAAATTACAAACATTTTTTCCGATTTCATTCTGATATATCTTCCAACGGCGAAAAACGCTAAAATCGCCGTCAGCAATACGCCTGCAATCATTACAACTGCCGCTACAATTCCCAAAATCAACGGTTTTTCTGCAAACAAATTCAGCGAAAAACTGTGTTGCAAAAACCACGCAAACGCTGCCAAATAGCCGCAGGCAAGCAGTGCTGCAATAAATCCATCAAGCATCGCCCGCACAATGTAGGGCTTGCGAATGAACCACGAAGTTGCGCCGACAAGCCACATCGAGCGAATAAGCAAACGCTCGGCATAAATCATAAGCCGTATTGTGCTGCTAATCAGCACAATAGAAATCAACAACAGAGCAAGTGCCACCACGCCAAGCACAATTCCGATGCGCGTAATATTGGAATTAACCATATCTAACGCATCTTTTGGATAATCAATGCGCGTGATTTTTGTGTTGAATTGCTGTAAAATATTTTCAATTTTGGCGATGCTGTCGGTATTTGCGTATTTTGGATTTAATTTTACCTCAATACAAGCGTGTAAAGGATTGTAACCCAAAAAGTTAGCGGGGTCGTCGCCCATAGTTGCGATATGTTCTTTCAGAGCATCTTCTTTGGAAATATAATGTGTTTCTTTTGCAAAATCATCATTTTTCAACAAAAATTCAATCTGCTGGCGGTATGCCGGCTCGGTATCGTCATTCAACATAATGTTAAAAGTCATATTTTGGCGGATGTAGTTCGACATATCGTTTGCCAGAAACGCCAGCAAAGCCACAAAACCAACTAAAAACAGCACCAGCGACAAACTTAAAATTGCCGTAAGGTGCATATTCCAAAATCTGTTTTTCTTACTTATATTATTGGTTTTCATTGTGTTATGTGGATTGTTTTGTTTATAAAAGATTTATTTTTTTTGCAAAAATAAAAATAAATCTTTGTCTGTCTTAAATTTTTTACATTTATAAATAAAAAATATATTTTTGTAAATATTTTAGAAATTATTAACTTTACAAAAAACTTACTTTTTCTTAAACACAACTTCCCCGCTTTGAAGGGTTTCTAATCGCGTGTATGCCTTTTTCATTTCATCAAAATCGGCAGCAGGAAAACGACCTGTTTTCAGTTCAAAGGTCTGAATATATGTTATAATATTTTCATTTTCAGATATTTGCGTTTTCAGATAGCCGTATTTTGTGTCAATTTCGGTTGGTTTTGGTAAATTTTCCAAAATAAAACCATCGGGAACTGCAATTCGTACAGTATCACATTGATAATGAGAATTTTGCATGTCAATATCAAAATGCCGTTTATTTCCCGTCAGTAAATTGCGCAATGACACACGAAAAGGATTAATTTTTACCAGCATTCTCGCACCCGAAAGAGACGCATAATCTTCGCACGAGGCATCGAAGCGCAAGACGAGTTGTGGAATGGAATTTAATTTTTCCTCTTTTTGTAAATTAGAAATTTGCGGCTTGTGCGCCTGCAAAATGCCGCCGATTTTTTCTTTTTGCACCTTTTCATCGGCTGTTTTCAAAGTGTAATAAAGCGATTCAAAATCCTGATTTTTCAGGGTTGTATGAACTTTTATTTTTGCCAAACCATCGGAATTTAGCGTAATTTCAGCGCGATTTTCGGTGGCATTTTCTTTTGGAAAATATTTAGGAATGGTAAATAAAAACGACTTTTCTTGTCCGACAGCGAGCGCATCGTGTCCTGCAAGTTTGCTGATATAGCCAAAAGGCGCAAATTGCGAAGTACATTCAAGATAAATGGTGTCGGTTTCGAGCGGAACGGACACAATAACGTGATTTGCCTGACCAAAACTTGGAAAATCGGGGAAAAACCGTTTGCGATTTGTGCTGATAACAGTATATAACGATGGAATTTGCGCCGCTTCAAGCAGTGCGCACATATAATTGGAAAGTGCCTTACAATCGCCAAAACCGGTTCGTGCAACCTCTTCGGCTTTCATTGGCTGCCAGCCGCCAACGCCAAGTTGAATACTGACATAATGCGTGTTTTTTTGCATAAACTCGTACAAAATGCGTATTTTTTCGTGCTTATCCGTCATATTTTTTAAAAGTTCATTAACGGTTTCTTTTGTTTTTTCAGGCAAAATATTACGATTTGAACGCAGGTTTTGTACCCATTGTCCGTAAGTTTCCCAATTTTGCATACTTCCGCAGGCGGTTTCGACACAAAAATTTTGCGGCGAAAGAAAAATCACAGGAAATTCCTCATCATCGGGGGCAAAACGTTCCTCGTCTATTGCTTTGAGATTTTTTATTTGCCAGGTCATTGTATTTTCCGTAATTTTCGGCTCGGCGGAAGTTTGAAGTTTTTTATATCTAACATTTTTAATATCAGGAACCTGTAAAATATATTCCGCATTTTCGACTGCCACATCATAATTTGTAATCGGGTAAAAAATCGGATACATCAAAATCCCGTTTTGCATTTTAACTTCATACTCGTAGCGCACCGTAAAAGGATAAACGGGATTAAAATAATCCATATATACAATTTTTGAATTTATGGCAAGTTCGTACGATTGCGAAAATTGGATATATTTTAAATCACTTTTTTTAAATTTTTTAACAGATTTCCCATTTGCATCAAAAACTTCGCCCGAAAAAGATTTCAGTGTCTCAAAATCGTCTTCGTGAGTGTAGAAAGCGGCATTTTCCTTTCCTTTTTCATTCAAAATTGTTACGGCTAAAATATGTTTGTAAGTTCCGTTTCGGTCGTCTTTTTGTGTTACGGTTTTTACGGATTGGCGCACAACCGCCACAGCACCTTCTTTCAAACTGTCGGGGATTGACTGCACGGCGTAATTTTGTGATTTACAAATTATTGCCAAAGCAAAAAATAAAACAAAAAGCAGATATTTTTTCATTTTGATAATATTTTTCTCTGTGTTTCTCTGTGTTTTCTCTGTGTTTCTTTGTGTAAAAAAATAATTTCACAGAGTACACAGAGGTTTCACAGAGTTTCACAGAGCATTTTTATTTTTTTTCAAATCTTTTTTAAAATAATTGCTTCCTGACATTTGGCAAAAACTTTTGACATAAAATCGCGCAGCGGTTCATATTCGTTCGCGGGGACAATGCTCGTATTCAAGCGAAGACGATACGAAATTTGAACTGCTGTTTCCGTTTGTTTTACAATAAATGAAAACTCGATTTCTTTATTTTCGCCATACTGATAAAGCGCAGATTGCGGAATTTCTTCTACTTTATAACCTTCCGGAATATTAATATTTACATTAATTCGTTCGTCCTGCGGATAGTTAAATTCGACAGGCAAATTGCGCGTCTCGGCTTTAAAAGGATTGGTTTTCATTGCCTCAAAAAGCAGCGGCGCAAATATAATATAATCGTTGTCGGCAAGTTGAAGTCCATTTAGAATAAAATCGTATCGTTCTGTATATGAAAGTTTTACATCTTTCTTTTCGTCAATTTGATAATTGCTGATAATTGTATTTTGGTCGGTTTCCATTTTTTGGACAAATTCTTCCTGGTCTTTTGCCTTTTTGTAATCATCTTTAAAAGAAAAAGCACATTCGCCGGTATAAAACTTAGTTTTTTGCCCCGAAAGAAATCCGTCTTCATTGAAATTAACCATCAAATTTGTCTGTTCCGAATTATTGCCGATTGAAGTCAAATCAACCCATTCAAAACCATTTTCGTATAAAATTATCGCTTTTTCGACCAGACAGTTTATCGGCAAAACATTAATGCCGCAATAATCGCGCGTGGCATCTAAATAGACGGTTTTTGCAGTAGTGGCGACTCTGACCACAAAATAATTCAAATTATCAATACTTGGAAAAGTCATTGGCAGTCGCCCCGCCGAGCGCAAACTTAACACCACCGGAACCGCGTCAAAGCCGGCATTTTGCAGCGCATTAAGCAAAATCGCATTTACCTCGCTGCTGGTGCCTTTGCCTTCTTTGAGTGCTTTGGAAGCATTTCCGATATACAAACCGGATTTTTCATTCCACTTGACTTTTTCACGAACCAGATTCAGTATGGCAAGGATTTTTTCTTCTTCCGATTTGCCCGAATTGCGAATTTCGACCGCCTCGTCTTTTAACAAACTTTTTCTTCTCAATTCCGCACCGAAATTATCCGATTCGCGCAAAAGTTTTGCTACATCAAACCAAGTTTGCGAAAAACTTTTAATTATGCCACCGTTATATGCAAAGCTCGAAAGTTCAAAGTTAATTCCTGTAAGAAAATCATTTATATTCCAAACTAATTCTTCGTTTTTAAGTGCTTTTAAATCAAATACTTGTGCTGTTGTCATTTCACCCAATGGCTGTGAGGTTATATAAGGTATATTGACTTTTTTTGTTTCTATTTTTATCGGTTCGTAACCTCTTACTTCTTTATTGAAAACAAAAAACTCAGGAATTGTAATAGTGAGTTTACTGTACAGAACAGGAATATTTCGCTGGAAAACATAATGAATTGGACTGCTAAAAAATGGCGAAGAAAGTTTATATTTATACTCAACAACAGAGCCAACTTTTACTGACTGCATTGCAAATTTTTGTCGTTTGAAATATTCGGTAACATCTTCGATGTTGATATATTGCTTTTCAAGTTTGGTTTTCACAATTTTTCCGTTTTCCAAATTATATGTAAATGCTTGAAAATCACTGATTGTTTCTTGTACCTGTGAATGACCACTTTGTATGAAAGGAATGGAATTATTAGCGGCATAATCAACACCTGCCTGTCGTAGTACTTTTAAACGCACAGTATATTCTGTAACTCTATCAATTCCAAAAAGTTTTAAATTTTCATAATAAACATCACAATCTTCATAAACAACAAGCGCATTTGCCGAAGTATCTTTTTCGTAAACCGTCATTTGCAGCAAACTTTCGGGGACAGTGCCAAATTTGAAATTTCCTTGAGAAAACACCGTTTGAAATGCCGCAATGAATGTAAAGAGTATTAAAATTTTCTTTAACATAGTATTATTTCTTTTAAAATTACCGCACAAAAGTATTAAATAATTTTGAATAATACAAAAAAAATATAAATTGAATAATTGTCGTCAATCGTCAATCCCAAATCGTAAATCCCGTTTTATGTTTTTGCCAGCACGATAAGTCCGACAATCGTTGCGATGATTGCGCCCCAGAGGAAAACAAGAGCATATTGCTGCACACGCCCGCTTTGAAAGCCCTTAATTTTTTCCGAAGAATAATTGGAAACAGTCGCCAAGCCGTTCATTGCGCCGTCTATCACGTGGCGGTCGAACCACGCAATTGGCGTTGAGACATTGCGGAAAATTATTTTTTTTGTAATAAAAAGATAAATATTATCAATATAAAAACGGTTGCTTGCCGCACGATAAAAACCGGGAACCGCCGCCGCAATTTTGTCGGACAATGTCTTGGGTTTCAAATAAATAAATGTTGCGATGGCAATGCCAACAGCGGCAATGGCAATGCTAATCCCCGCTATTGTCCAGTTCAAATGAATATGATACGGCGTTCGGTCAGCCGACACAAATTCGCCAAAGGGCAACCAGCCGATGATGAGCGTTGCCACAGCGAAAAACAACAGCGGAAAAGTCATCGAAAGCGGACTTTCGTGCGGTTTGTGGTCGTGTTCAACTTTATATTCTTTCCCCCAAAAAATATTATAATATAAACGGAACATATAAAACGCAGTCAGACCGGCGGTAAAACTCATAGTAATTCCAACCCAAATATTTTTTTCAAAAGCAGCGGTCAAAATTTCGTCTTTGCTCCAGAAGCCAGAAAATAAAGGTATTCCTGCTATTGCAAGGCAAAAAATAAGAAAAGTCCAGTGTGTAATGGGCATAAATTTTCGCAGACCGCCCATATCTTTTATTTCGTTGGAATGAACGGCGTGAATAATGCTGCCTGCGCCCAAAAATAAGCCCGCTTTGAACATTGCGTGAGTAAAAAGATGGAACATTGAAGACATATAACCCGTTCCGTGATGTCCTTCGTAACCGGAAACGCCGAGCGCAACCATCATAAAACCGATTTGTGAAATTGTGGAAAAAGCCAAAACGCGCTTAATATCGGTTTGCGTACAGGCGACAATGGCAGCGTAAAGTGCTGTAAATGCGCCAACTATCGCAACTCCAAAAAGCACTTCGGGCGCATATTGAATATAGACAAAAAACAGCCGTGCAACCAAATAAACCCCCGCCACAACCATTGTAGCAGCGTGAATTAATGCCGAAACAGGCGTTGGACCTTCCATTGCATCGGGCAGCCAGACGTGCAACGGAAACATTGCCGATTTTCCTGCTCCGCCGATAAAAATCAGCCCCAAAGCCCACGCCAGCACCGAACCGCCCATAAAAGTCAGCCCTTCGGCTGAGGCGAAAATACTTGCATCGCCGCCGGTAAGTTTGGCAAAATCAAATGTTTTGGTAAAAAATGAAAGCAATAAAATTCCTATCAAAAAGAACATATCGGCAAAGCGCGTAACGATAAACGCTTTTTTCGATGCGCGAACTGCCTCAGGTTTGGTATAATAAAAACCAATCAGCAGGTACGACGAAACGCCCACAAGTTCCCAAAAAATGTACATTTGGAAAATGTTTGTAGCCACGACAAGTCCGAGCATCGAAAACGAAAACAGCGACAGAAACGCAAAATAACGCTGAAAACCCTTTTCGCCGTGCATATAGCCGTTGCTGTAAATATGCACCATAAACGAAACGGTTGTAATTACAACGAGCATCATTACCGAAATGGGGTCGAGCAAAATGCCCAAATCAATTTGTAAGTTTTCGGTAAAACGCAGCCAGGTTGTTTTCATCACAATCGGTTCAAATGCGCCGTTTGCACCGCGCCCCGCCGTAAAGTACTGAAAAGCACATAAATATGCCAAAGCGGTAATAATTCCGAGCGAAATTGTTCCGATATATCCGGAAACTTTCGGTTTCAATTTGCTGTCCATCAGCCCTAAAAAAACAAACGTTAAAAATGGCAGCAGTAAAATTAAAAATGTGTATTGCATATAATTTTTATTTACGAATTACGATTATTATTATTCAATGCGTAATTGTTTTATTTCGCTTAAATACAAAATTTAGCACAGCAAACAAAACCATTAAACTTTCTATTATTTAAAAACCATTATTTTGGTTGCCGCGTGTTTTGAGCCGTCTTCGTTTAAAATCATTATCACATATACTCCGCTGTCGACTCGTCTGCCAAAATTATCAAGTAAATTCCATGTAGCAATACTGCCGATTGAATTTGTTTTAAATACTGTATTACCGGCGGCATCCGTAATATTTATAGACGAATTTTCCATTAGTCCTGTTATAGTAACTTTTCCCTGATCTGGTTTTACCGGATTTGGGAAAGCACTGACCTTGGAAAAATCTTGTGCAGGCGGTGCAGCATCACTTTGATACGAAACAAGTCCCAAGGGCGTACCAAAAAAAACTTCACCTGTTACAGGATTTATTGCGATTGCCTGCACATTGTTGCTTGGTAATGGGCTATTTCCGGCAGTGAAATGTTCAATTGTTTTTAAACCATTATCAGAAACCAGAAACGCACCTGAGGTTTCTGTTCCAATCCATTTACGGTTTGCACCATCAACGGCTATCGTTTTTACAGAAACACCTTCGAGTAGAAAATCACCAAGTCCTGTCGTGTCGTTACGTGGAATTAATATCTTTGAAGCCAAATAATTATCATCAAAAATATTATTAGTATTATTGAAAATTAACGGTCCCAGGTTTGTTCCAATCCAAATTGTTCCTGAATTATCTTGAACAAAACAATAATATTTCGTTGGCGAAGCTTTTTCCACAGAACCGTTTTTTATATAATTAAAATTTGGGAAAAATTTATACCTGTCATCATTCTGATTTCCAAGCGTATTGCCGTCATCAAAAACAAAAATACCAGGATTGAAATCTTCAGAAATCATCCATTTTTGATTTGGGAAAAACTTATTTATTCCCATTTGCCCAGACCATTCGTCTCGATCTCTAGTATAATTCATTTGAGTCCAAGTACCATCTTTTATACGCATTTTAACAGGATAATTCACACCGCAATTGTCAATAAATAAATTGCCTTCTTTATCAAAAGCAATTCCATATAAACGAGTGAAATCATTAGGATTATTAGCAGCCGCTGGGTGAGGTTGAATAACTCCATTGGTATTTTCGTTTATATAGCGTTTCACAAATTTATCGTCTTGGAACTCATAAAGTCCTGTGCCAAAAGAAGTTACATAATAATGCCCTTCTTTTGTAGGATCGAAAGCAATTTGTACATAGTCGTGTGCAGGGGTTTGTGTTACCTCTTGAACTTCTTCCGGAGTAATAATTTTCCAAAAATTATTTTCCAAAATGCTTAAGTAAGCAGGGATTTGTGAACTAGAATAGCTCCTCCCGCCGTTTAGTACATACAGTTTTTGACCGTTAAAAGCCATACTCCAAACTGAATTATAAACCGGACAATTCGGGTAATAGTAAGAAACCTGATAATCACCGTTAGTACCGGCTTTTTTTGATAGAATTGCTACCCCATCTTTATATGCAGCGATCCAGTCGTCGTCATTAATTTTCAGGTAATCTGAAAAAGGCATATAATTTTGCAAGGATTCAGAATTGAAATCAGATAAACTTTCATCGTAATAGCCCGCACCATTTCCCCAAATTACGTACAAACGATTATTAACCACTTTCATTCTTGCGCGGTCGTACATATGTACCTCCCAGTTTATAAAATCAGATGTACTGTAAAGTGCTCCATTTCGGAAAATAAATAACTTTTTTGCAAAAAATGCAATATTTTGGATTGCACCTGATCCTGGCAAGTTTTGTAATCTGCCCCACGATTGAAAATCTATCAAATTAGAATTCAAATTAGCCCAATAAACAGAATCGGCAGAGCAGGCATATATTTTCCCTTCAAAAATATCCGTTGAAAGCACCTTAACCTCCGATGAATTGTTCCCAATATAATAAGTATCACTTATTTCGGCTTTTGTCAAATCAACCACAACAATTCCAAAAGGAGTAGAAAGATATGCATTCCCATTATAACAATTAATGTGATTTATGGTTTTGTCGGTACTCATTTGTTTGAAATAAAAATCCGGAATATTTACAACTCCTTTACTCGACATCAGATCGATATTCCCGTCTGTATAAACAATAATTAATTGTTTAGTTGAATCATCATACTTAATCTGTGCAATATCAGCATCATTAAGCCCTGTAACTTTGGAATAAGTTTGAATGTCGCGGTCTTCAATACCTATACTGAAAAGCGTACTGAGTTTCGCACTCAAAAATTCCTCTCTTGCTACAACAAAAACACGTTCCGGCGTCTGTTCGAGCATTACCGCATTATTATATGCCAAAAACGACTGCCATTGCCCCATTTGCCCCTGTGCCGACAGTATTCCAGAGGCGGCAAAACAAAAAACACTCAGAATTATAATATTATTTCTTTTCATATTTCTATTTAAAAAAAAGATTTGCAAAGATAGTAATTTTCTTTTAATTGTTGTACTGTAAATAAAAAGTTGTAATTTTGCGTTCTAAATTTTTAATTTTATAAAATATGTTAAAGCAAATTCAGGAAACAGCCGAATTTTTAAGGCACAGGATGCCTGCTAACGCAAAAATTGGTGTAATTTTAGGAACCGGTTTAGGCGATTTAGTTACTCAAATTACCGATGCTAAGGAAATTTCGTATCAAACAATTCCAAATTTCCCCGTTTCAACAGTTGAAGGACATAGTGGAAAACTTATTTTCGGCAAACTTGGCGGTGTTGATATTGTAGCAATGCAGGGGCGTTTTCATTATTACGAGGGTTATAATATGCAGGAAGTAACATTTCCTGTAAGAGTATTTAAGGCATTAGGTATTAATACTTTACTCGTTTCAAATGCCGCAGGAGGTACAAATCCGAACTTTGAAATCGGCGATTTAATGATTATTACCGATCATATTAACCATTTCCCAGAGCATCCTTTACGTGGGCGAAATTATGAAGAATTGGGACCTCGTTTCCCAGATATGAGCGAGCCATATTCTCGTAAATTGATTGCAAAAGCAAAAGAAATTGCAGTAAAAAATTCAATAAAAGTTGTAGAAGGTGTGTATGTTGGCACAAGCGGACCAACATTTGAAACGCCGGCAGAATACAAAATGTTTCGCGCACTTGGTGGAGATGCAGTTGGAATGAGCACAGTCCCCGAAGTGATAGTGGCAAACCACGCGGGAATGCAAGTATTTGGCATTTCAATAATTACTGACTTGGGTGTCGAAGGAAAAATTGTTGAGGTAACTCACGAAGAAGTTCAAGAAATCGGTAATGCGGCTCAGCCCTTGATGACGAAAATAATGAAAGAATTGGTACAAATTATTTAAAAATTATTTTGTAATTATCAAACTTCGTCGTGCCAAATCAATTTTGCGTTCATCCAAAGGTTTTCGAGGTCGTAAAATTCGCGGTCGGGGCGTTGGAAAATATGCACAATTATTTCACCATAATCCATAGCAACCCATCGGCAATTTTCCAGTCCGTCAATTTCTGTGGAATGAACGTGGATTTTTTCGCGTACCCAGCGGCGTACCGAATTTGTGATAGAATTTACGTGCGTATTGCTATCGCCTTGACAGATAACAAAATACGAACACGGTGCGTCCGATAAATTCGTCATATCAACGGTTACAATGCGCTTGCCTTTGAGTTCTTGAATCCCTTCAACAATTTTTGCCAATTTTATAGTGCTGTCTGTTTGCTTTTTTGCCATTTAGAGTATGTTTAAATTTAACAAAACTTCGTTTTGTCATTGCGGGCTTGACCCGCAATCTGATATTTTCTAAAAAGTTATAATTTAACAAGTTATATTATAGTTGCTTATAAAATATTGACACTTTTTCTCACTATTCATTGTTTGAGATTGCGGGTCAAGCCCGCAATGACAGTTGGTATTCGATTTGATAATATTTTTTCAAAATAAAATTAAACAGATTTTTATATTTTTTTATAAAAAATTTTTTGTGAAAAAAATTAGCAATAATTATTTTGCAACATTTTCTATAATTCTGATTATCAAATCTTTTGCTTTTTCCATAGATTGAATCGGAAGATATTCAAAACGGCTGTGAAAATTATGACCGCCTGCAAAAATATTTGGACAGGGCAAATTCATAAACGAGAGTCGCGCACCGTCAGTCCCGCCGCGAATAGGCTTCACGTTTGGCTTAATACCGACTTCTCGCATTGATTTTTCCACAATTTCGACAACGTGCATAACCGATTCAATTTTTTCACGCATATTGAAATACTGGTCGCGCATTTCGAGCGTTGCTGTTCCTTCGCCAAATTCTGTATTTATTTGATTAACAAAAGATTGCATTTGAATTTTGCGCTGCTCAAAACGGTCGCGGTGGTGGTCGCGAATGATGTAATTTAAAGTGGTCGTTTCGACATCGCCGCTAATATTTGTAAGATGGAAAAAGCCCTCGTAGCCATTTGTGAGCGAAGGAATTTCATTTTTTGGTAATAAATTTATAAACTTCGTTGCAATTAACATCGAATTTTTCATTTTCCCAAAAGCGTAGCCCGGATGAACATTAAGCCCTTTAAAAATTATTTTTGCACCCGCAGCATTGAAATTTTCGTATTCCAATTCGCCAATTTCGCCACCGTCAATGGTATAAGCCCAGTCAGCACCAAATTTTTCCACATCAAAATGGTCGGCACCTTGCCCAATTTCCTCGTCGGGCGTAAAACCGACACGAATTTTCCCGTGTTTAATTTCAGGATGCGAAATTAAAAATTCCATCGCCTGAACTATTGCCGCAATTCCCGCTTTGTCGTCGGCACCAAGAAGTGTTGTGCCATCGGTTATGATAATATCCTGCCCCGTATATTGCAAAATTTCGGGATAAAGCGAGGTCTGCAAAACGATATTTTTTTCTTTATTTAATAAAATATCTTTTCCGTCGTAATTACTTATAATTGACGGTTTTACATCTTTTCCGCTTGAATCAGGACTCGTATCAACGTGGGCAATAAATCCGATTACGGGCAATTTTTTGTCGGTATTTGCAGGCAAAGTCGCCATCAAATAACCGTTTTCATCAAGTTCCACTTCGTGTAAACCGATTTTTTTCAATTCTTCTGCCAAAAATTTTGAAAAAACCATTTGTCCGTCCGTACTCGGCGTTTTATTCGTGTTTTCGTCGGATGTTGTCTCAAAACTGACATATTTTAAAAAACGTTCTGTAATATTCATTTTTAAATTTTTTTCTACAAAAGTATAAAATTTTTTTTATAAATAAACATTTTTCTAATTTCAACTAAAATGCAACTTTTTTATCTATTTGAAAATAAAAAATTATGATGATAATGATGGCTTTTTAAAATGAGAATAACTTTCTGATATTATTAACCGGACGGCAATAAAAATATAAAATTATTTTGTAGATAATGATATTTTTTGTACCTTTGTGGTATGAAAAAACAATGTGATAGAATAGAAAAAGAGGATTTTCGCAAATTATCAGGCGATGCTCGAACCGCAGTTCGCAAACGTGGTATCAAAATGATAAATGCCGGAATAA
>Ga0209629_10001076_pt1 | contig 16494 bp, 13 predicted proteins | sample TergutCu122P5_FD_187286 | JGI IMG/M metagenome (GOLD analysis project Ga0209629, IMG submission 187286) | Cubitermes ugandensis P5 segment gut microbial communities from Kakamega Forest, Kenya - Cu122 P5 (SPAdes) (version 2) | ecosystem: Host-associated > Arthropoda: Insects > Digestive system...
TATGCCAATACGAACCGAAGCCTGTAGGAGAACCGGGATCGGTGTGAATAATATCGATGCATGGAATTCTTCGGTATTTATTCACGGGAACATGGTCGTCGTCGATAGGATTTCCGTCCCTGTTGATAAAATAGGAATCATAACCGACTGCGCGCGCCGCTTCCCACACTTTCTTTACAATTTGCGGAGCGTATTGTTGAGAAATCCCTTCTTTATAAAATTGCGCTCCCGGAGCGCTTACCATATCCAGCAAAATGCCGTATCGAGCCGAATAATTCGGGACATGGGGATTGCGCGCCCAATATTCTGCTCCCATAGCCCAATCGCCGTAATGAGAGTCTTTCGCAGGGAAATCGGGAGGTCCCCAATCTTCCAGATCAGTGAAAAGAATATCGAGACCGACAGCCGGCGGAGTTATTCCCGCTTGTCGTGAGATTTCCAACAAAGCGGCGCAAGCCCCTGCTCCATCGTTAGCGCCATCGATGGGTTTCATTCGATTGTCGGGATTGGGATCGTGATCGGCGTAAGGTCGGGAATCCCAATGGGCAAACAAGAGAACGCGGGTTTTATTTTCCGGTTGAAATGAACCGATAATATTTTTTATTTGAATCGGCGTACCGTCCCGCAATTTCAAAGTTGCAACCTGTTCGGTAACCGTTGCGCCGAAGCGCTTCAGTTCGCCGGACAAATAATTTCCGCAAGCTTTATGCGCTTCCGTGCCCGGAACGCGTGGTCCGAAAGCAACCTGCGCAGCCGTATAATGATAAGCGCTGTCGGCATCGAAAACCGGAACCGAAATTGTTTCGACAATAGTATTTTGCGCTTTCGGACTTTGCTTGCAAGAGAATCCGAGCGTTAAAATACATAGAAAAACAAGAAAACTTTTCATTTGATTATTTTTGCATTTAAATATACAAAGGTACAAAATATCCGGTAGAAAAAGGCAAAATATAATTTTGAAGGTGCCGAAAAAACCTCCATTTCTCCATTCCTCCAATTTGGAGGTTTGGAGAATTGGAGGTTTTCTGCTTAACCTGACGGCTACGGCGGGTTGAACCATGCTCTCGAAGAGAGTCAACCTATATAAGCAGCAGCCTAAGGCTGCTGTATTACGTAAACCTGCATCCCTCTTTGCCTGCATCGCAGGCAGAGAGAGGAGTATATATGCTTGTTATACAGTAGTCTGAGACTGCTGCTTATATAGGTTAGCTCTCTTCGAGAGCAGAGGCAATGATAAACTCCTCTCTCCGAACCGGAGAGGGGTCGGGGGTGAGGAACTTACCTCATCCTTGCTTTTTCTTCTGCCGCCCCTGTTTCGACTTGTTTGCCGCTTATTTTCTTGCCCGATTGGAAATTATAGCTTAATGAAAAGCCAAATTCTCTATAGCTCCATTGAGATTGTAATCTTTTTTGAAAATCAGTTTCATCAATATAGGCTCGAGTAATATACTTATTAAACAAATTATTTACAAAAAAGCTTGTCGTCAAGTGTTTGTTGAAAAACTGCTTTCGTAGAGTAATATACATCATTAATGGATCCATTTTTACTTTCATATTACTTTCACGATAAGGCGTAGTATACGGAGTATTTAAATCTAAAATAAAATCTTTAGGAAATAAAAATGTATGAACCATATATGCGCTTAAAACATTAATTGAATATTTTTCATTTAATACTTTTATATTATCTCTCCTTCCATTTATATTAAAAAAAATTTGCCACCATCTAGCGAGTTTTATGGACCCGCCCAAATTTGTATAAAAATTTGTGTGTCTTGCCACATTATCCATGCGTAAAATGAGCGCACCTGGCAGAAAAGGATCAAGCATCGTAACTCTATCAAAAGCTCCTTTAGTATCCGTTATTCCAACTGTCATATTATAACGGTTAAACAGTCTCAAAGCAATTGAACAATCATTTGACAAAGCTTCCCTCAGATTAGGATTACCTTCAATATAAGAATATTCTGATGCAGGTATTCTATACGGATTCAAGTCATTAAAGGTCGGACGACGAATGGTACGATTATAATTTAATATAATAGAATGTTTTTCATCCTTGCCAAAAGGGAACATTATGTTGACTGAAGGGAATAATTCAAAATAATGCTGTTTATTTCTATCTGTTTTGTTTGTCCAAAGGGAAGAGTTTGTATATTCACAACGTAATCCTAATGAATACTTGATTTTTTGAATACGTGAAAAAAGTAATCCATAAACAGTTGATATATTTTCCGAAAAAGAATTTACACTTGAAAACGGACCTATTTCATTCCAACTTGCTTCATTCTGATATTCGTATAAAATATTATTGTTCATTTCATTTAAAATTTGTTTTAGTCCACCGTTTAATAAAGTATTGTTGTTGAAATGATATGATAAGTCGGCAGTGACAGCGTATAGATTATTATGTGTAAGCATATTACTGCGATAAGTAGAATCATAACTAATAGATCCTTGAAATTCTGAATAATAATTCATTTTATCGTCTGCTTTATAATTAACGTAATCTAAAAGAATTTTAAACAACGAGCCTAAAGAATCTAATCGTATCATATAGTTAGCAGAAGCTGAATAATAATTATTCGTGTTATTTCCATTATAATTACTAAGAACAACCGTCTTATTTCCATCAATAAAATCGGTTAAGTTTGCAAAACTTTTGATTTTACGTAGATTATTGGAATAATACACTTCAAGTCCCACACTTTGCTTTTCACTTAAATCGTAAACCCCTCCAACTAGAATCTGCCTTGTTTTTGTCTTCATTGGCAAATCATAATTGCTTATTGTATTTTTGTTCAACGACCATATATTTACTTCCTCAATTATTTGTTCAAGGTTGTTTATTTCGTTATAATTAATTTTAGCATGTAGATTTAACTTGTTAATCTTATAATTCATACTATAAAAAGGTGAAAATACAGATACATCTTTCTCGCAAGGTGCAAGACTATATGAAGTTCCAACATTACCATTAATTCCATCATCACGCTGTTTTTTCAACGTGATTTTTATGATTCCGCCCGTAACACTTGCATCGTATTCCGAACCTGCATTGGGCAAAACTTCTATTTTCATGATATCTTCGGCTTTCAAGTTTTGAAGATAGCGAACCAAATCCGTTCCGGTTTCGTGCAACGGTCTTTCGTTGACATACACCTTCGTTCCGTTTTTCCCGTTTACTGAAATCGCTCCTCCTCTTTCCTGAATAAAAACTCCGGGCGCTGTATTCAAGATATCTTTTCCGTCTTTTCCGAAAACGTTCTGGTCGTTTGCCAGATTCATTATAAAACGGTCAGGCATCCGAGTGATTCTTTGTCCCTTCACGACTATTTCTTTCAATTCGGTTGATAAATCTTCCAGTTGGATTTCGCCCAAATCGACGCTTGATTGCAGCGAAATTTCTTTCTCATAATTCTTATAACCGAGCATCGAAATCTTCAATGAGTAGTTATGAGGAATTGCCCGGAGTTCAAAACTGCCGTCATCGGAAGCAGAAGTCCCGAAAAGCGTATCGGCAGCCTGAAGCACTACATTGGCAAATTCAAGCGGCGCTTTCTTGTTATCGACAACTTTTCCCGTTACTTTGATTTGGGAAAAGACGGTGGTTGCCATTGTTGTTATAAAAAACAGAATGAAAAATATTGATTTCATAATTGAAACATTTTTAATAATAATAAACTATTTTTTTTTTGCATTAAATCTTTATCAAAAATCATATCCGATTCATCCATCATACAAACTTTTTCATGAATAAGCATTTCATCTGCGAGGTCATCATCAAATAATTTCCTGTTCATACTCTTTTTCAACAGTGTTGTTTCTCGATTCATACATTATAAACTTTTTCAATACATTATTTAATGTCGTGTCAATTGCGATATGTCCCACAGGGACTTTGCTTTAAACAAACTGTACTTGCATTTCATCTTTGACATAACACTAAATCATTATCGCTGCTTTCATCACCTCCCTGAACTGCATACATCATTGTTTCATTTAACTTTTCTCTTTCAAAATTCAAATGAAATTTCGTTGGATATTTATAGGTATAAGATTGTATAAATTTATTATAATGTATAGGCGCTTCCATTACGTCGCGCAAAAATGAAATAAACTCAAAAAGCGTGCTTCGTGACATTTCCAGACGATCTGCCAATTCATCGGGACAGCCGGTTGCTTTCCTGCGAATCAGATTATCTAACCGGTCTAACTTTTCCAAATCAACCAAGTGCTTCATAATTCAACTAAATTTTTTAGAGATACGACATAATATGAATAAAAAATGTTTTGGGCAAAAGTATTGTGCGTATTTTTAATGTACAATAGGACTCACGGCGATTCACTTTTTAGGTAAAATGCGAATTTGTAAACCGTTTATAATAAAAAAGATGAGTAGTTGACCACTCACCTTTTTTCACCTTTTTTTATATCCCTGAATCCCCTAAAGGGGACTTTAGCGCTACACAATTATGTGTGTTCACAGAGCTAACTCCCCCTTTAGGGGGGTCGGGGGGTGCATGGGGTTAATTATTTTCCGGCTATTTTTTGTGATAAGAAAGAATAAAAATCATGGTCGTATGCCGGCATATCTAATTTTTTTCTAAGATCGGAACGAAGTCTTTTTACCATATCGACTGATTTATCAATAATTATGGATATTTCAATATTATCAAACCCGGTTTCGCAAGATAAACAACAAACGCGAAATTCCAAATCTTTTAATTTGGGGTATTTTTCGTGCACTTTTTCGTAAAAGCCATCATGGTATTGATTCATTACTTGATATAACTTGTTCCAATTCATACTTTCCTGCCCGTAAACAATTTTATTGAATCTGTTCAGCATAAATTCTCCATCCTTCCGTTTAGATTCAGGTATATCCCTTTCTATCAACGCGGATTTTTTCAAAATGTCGGCATACTGTAAGATTAGCGACCGCAAGGTCTGTTTCTCTTCCGAATGTTCCACTGTCATTTCCTTTGCCATTTTTTGCAGGCTCATAATTTTGTATTCCGCTTCCATTAAAAGTTTTTTATTCTGAGTCGCTTTACGATAGAAAATCAAACCGATTACACAAGCTGCTAATAGAATAAGTGATAAAGTAAGTAATCCGGACTTCTGTTTAATAATTACCGATTGTTTTTCATTTTTCAGCTTTTCGAAATTATACTTTTGTTGAATTTCCATCAATTTGTTGTTTTTCTCAACATTAAAAACCTTTAATGTATAATTGTAATATTCTTTATAATTATTGAGCGCTTGCCGGTAATTTCCGTCTTTTTCTTCTGTCTGAGAAAGTAAAAGATAGGAGGTACGTAATAAGTAGGGATCTTTCAATGATAATGTTAAAGCCCGGTTCAGATAAAATTTTGCAGAATCGATTCGATTTTCAGACTGATAAACTTGAGCCAAATTTAATAATAATCTTCCTATATTTACACTATCAGGCGTATATATCAATGCATCATAAAACATTCTTTTTGCTTGGTCATTTTTTCCGGTTTTACGATAAGCAACTCCTTCTGCTTGTCTTATATTTGATTGTAAATTTTCGAATCTGAATTGATCCGCTAATTGCAGACATTCATTATAATACGTGAAAGCGCTGTCCGGTTTATTTTCCAACAAAAAACAATCGGCAATCTGACTTAATACGGATATTTCATTCTTGTGGTTTTCCGCTATTCTAAAAAATTCTGCAGCTTTTTTGTTTGCGGCGATTGCTTCTTTATGCATATCATGCTCTCGATATAGAATACCTAAGTTGGCTTGTGTCAATCCCATCAAATTGTAGTCTTTTATTTCCCTTGCCATATCTGTTGCGGTATCATATGCTTTAAATGCTTTTTCTTCTTCCTTTTGTTCGTGCAAAACTCTTGCTGCGTAGAATGCGGCATAGGCAGCGTTTTTATCATCTTTTTGATTTATAAAATAGTCTTTTACCGCAAAAATGACTGTGTCGCCCGTAATATCTTTGTAGGATTTATCTTTCGCCCGCACCAGCAACAAGTTATATTTGTTATACAAATACTTGCTCAAATCTTCGGGATAAGGGATTGAATCAAGCATTTTCAAAGCGCTGTCAGGATGTTGTTCAATGATGTTTTCAACTCTGCTCATTAATTCTTCTTCCGGACTTATCTGTTTTGAACAGGAAAAAATCGAAATAAACAATAGTAATCCAATGCCGAGTAGTAAATAATGTGTCTTCATAAACAATAACTTTGCAAATATTTGATGCAAAATTAGTTTATTTTATTCAATATTACAAAAAGTGAAAATTTTTTTTGTTCGACTAAACTAAACTCCACCACGCTGATATTGAATTGTCTTCCAAAGATATCATCGATAGACCTTTAAATATCAAATCAGGCGAGTTTTTTGCCAAATATTCCAATGAAGTTTGAATTTTTTGCTTATCTTCCAAAATCACAGCTTCTCGTAAATCTTGTTGTATGGAATAATTTATGGTATTATTAAGAACAGTATTTTTTGATTCAACTTTTTTAACGGCTTTATATAATTTTTCCTTTTGGTGAATCGGTATTCCGGCTTTTTCTAACTTAAGAAAGAAAATTTTAATATCTCGCAAAACGTCTGCAGGAAACAATGTTAACGGAGAAACAGGATTTTGAGGATATCCTTTTACTCTTAAAGCGCTGTTTATTTGTCTAAAGGTTATATCCAATGCTTCTTCCCGGTTCTCTTTGCTTAGAAAGAAATCGCAAATGCCGGTAATCCCGGTGCAGAAACCGAAATCTAAACCTAAATCTTTTTTTATACGCTTCATCAAAGGTTTATCAAAATACTCGATAAGTTCCTTTGAATTTGCTTTTATATATTTCTCTTTACTTAATAAACAGATTGTTCTTCCTATATCTGCAAACTCTGAAGCCGAAAAGTAATTCATATAACAGGAAGCTCCGGTCATGATTTTTTCCAAATTATAATCAGCGATTTTTTCAAATCGGTCATCTCCCGTTAAGCGAGCATAGTTAAAGAAAAAAAGAGAAATGCCGGTTAAGCCGTTTCTTAATCCTAAATGATAAGAATTGATTATTGACATATTCATTTTTATCAGGTCCCCGGCAATGTTTGAAATCGAATTTCCCATTTATTTTTGATTTCATAATTTTACCGCAAAAGTAAAGCGAGATAGTCCGAAAAATCCGGACTTTATGATTTAAATATAACAATATTTGTGGGATTGATCGGATTACGCCCTTTCAGGGCTTAGAGAGATGAGGCGGCGTCATTTCATGGGGCGTTGCCCCATGCTGTTGATTGTAAGGCTTTCAGCCTTATTCTGACGGCACCGGATTCTGCTCCGAATCTCCATATCTCCATATTGGAGGTTTAGAGGTTTTGGAGGTTTTCTGCTTAACCTGACGGCTACGGCGGGTTGAACCATGCTCTCGAAGAGAGCCAACCTATATAAGCAGCAGCCTAAGGCTGCTGTATTACGTAAACCGGCATCCCTCTTTGCCTGCATCGCAGGCAGAGAGAGGAGTATATATGCTTGTTATACAGTAGCCTGAGACTACTGCTTATATAGGTTAGCTCTCTTCGAGAGCAGAGGCAATGATAAACTCCCCTCTCCGATCCGGAGAGGGGTCGGGGGTGAGGACGGAGACACAAAACGCTTTTGATAACTACCGCGCGCCGGATTTATCAGCAATCCGGATTTCAAAAACTTTGCGATTTGTTTTTCGGCGGTGCTTTCGGGGATTTGGAGTCGGGCAGCAATGTCGATGTAAGTTTTACGATCGAATTGAGCGGGTAGGGATTGGAACAGCGCCGGTTTCTGTGAAGCAGAGGCAGAGACGGAGGCGAAGGCAGAGGCTTGGGACAGTTGGCGGAAAACAAAAGCAGCATGTTGGAAGAGGACTTTGACGATCCCGATGGAAATTTGGAAGTCGGTGTCTGAACAAACTATCCTCACCTCCACCATTTCTCCCTTTTCTTGGGAGTCCGATTCCATGAGGCGGAGTGTGGTTAGTATCATTGCGATACGGAAAGCGATAAGACCCAGACGACGGACAGTGCCGATGAAATCCTGACCAAGCAGGTCCCAATATTGCTGCTGGGAGCTCTCAAAGAACGTAAAAAATTCTTTCTGCTGACTTTCGGTAAAGGAAAAACGGATGGCGCCGATGCGATTCAGGTTGTTGTAGAAATTAAAGAACCGGTCGCCCAAGCGATCGAAAACGCGGTCTAACGAATCGGTTTCGTTTCCGGCAAATACATCGTTCCATTGCAAGCGGAGGTTCATATAATAGAACATGAAACGGCTGAACAGTCCGTTTTCTGCATCGGGGATAAGGCTTTGTACCTGACGGGGAGTGCCGGACAATAATGCCGATAATTTAGGCACATCGAGCGTAACATATTCACGGTCTTTTCGGCGCAGGTAGGATATTTTCTCGTGGTGGAATGCTTTGCGAAAGCCGTCGGAATAGTTGCCGTGTTCGGTTTTGAATGTTTGCGCCAGGGTGTCGCCTTCCGTTTCAAATATCAGACCGACCCCGTCGTTATCGTTTAGGATTTGAAATACGGCGGTAGCGCTGCTGTCGGCAGGTACGAAAAGCACACGCAAAGGAGGCTCATGCGGTTGTTCCACGTCGGGATTATTTTTGTTGGCGGCATATTCCGCCTGACGACGGCGGTATTCTTTAATTTCTGATTTGTTTATTTCACGTAATTGACGATGGATCGGCTCGACCAACCGGCGACAAAGAGACAGACGACCTTTGCCTGCAGAGGCTTGTGCGGTTACGAACAGAAATAAATTGGGATATACGGTAACCCCGCCGTAGATTCCGTAAACATTATGCAAACAAGCCGAAATGACAACCAATGAGCCGAGCAGAAGCAAATCGGCGTCTTCCGGTGAATCGGCGTATGATGCAATTTGTTGCAGAAAATCGGGCAAATTGTTGTAAACCTCCGGCGGTATTCCGGGAGTGAAATCTTCAATTTCCCCTCTCCGATTCCCTCCCCTCTCCCTTTTCTCCCCTCTCCGATCCGGAGAGGGGCAGGGGGTGAGGACGGAGAGGGGTCGGGGGTGAGGACTTTTCAGGCAACAACAATTGAGCCGGCATAGACGCTGTTGGAAACCTCCATGCCGTCTTCGGAAATGAAACCCAAATAAGCTTCGACAGTATCGCCTGCCCAACCGGCGGGCATGCTTAAACTCTGCGAAGCTTCGGCTCGCGTAGCGCCGGCTGTGTCGAAAATCGCTTCGGATTTCGCGGGATTAACCACAGCAAGCAACGCTTTGTCGGTTTCCTTCGAAGTATTCAAATTCGAATTGTCGTCCCATTCAAAATTGATTGCACCTTTTATGGGGGTTGCAATAAAATTGACTGTGGGAGTGAGCGAACCGCGAGAAATCAACACCTTGCCGGGGTCGATCGAATAATCGGGATAAACGCCCGTGATTGCATTGGCAATTGTGTAAGACATTGCCGCGTTAATCGTCGATTGTTTGCTCGCATAGAGTTTCCAACCGATTTGCAGTAATCCGTTCATCGGTTTCAGATAGCCGAGCGCAATCGCAAACTTGCTGCGCTGATCCAGTTGACGCAAAGTACGCGGGTTCCTGACTTTCATCGGAAGAGACCGCATATAGCTGATGCCTTTCCAACTGCTTCCTACGACTGTTCCGACTTTGCCGGAGAAGCCGCCCAAAATACCTTTTTTAATAGTTCCCATACAAATTTAAAATTTAAAGATTTAATAATTTAAGATACGGATTTTCCGTATCCAGGAACAAAAATAAGGCGGGTTTTTCCGGATTCAATAGTTTTGGCGACGTATGCGCTCGGATGCGCTATCTTGCTTAGCAGCAATAAATAACAATAACTGACACGAAAATTCTCCAAACCTCCAATTCTCCATTTCTCCAATTTGGAGGTTTTGGAGGTTTTTCCAACACCTCAATTTAATATTTCGCCCGGAAAATTCATTTTTCTTTCCGAATCAACAAACATAAACCGATAAAGGTAAATAATGCATTGAATATTAAACGCTCATGACTCATTTCATACCCGTGAAACCAGGCTTTGGAATTGAGTTCCAAGACCAGACATAAAATCGGAGAAATAATCGCAACCAACGGCGCCCAACGATCGCGGATTCTGTATTTAGTAAATATACCGAAAACAAACATACCCAATAAAGGTCCGTATGTATAACCCGCTAATTTATATACCGTATCAATAACAGACGCATTGTTCATCCGGTTGATGGCAAAAATAACCAATCCCATCATAATTGCCATACCGATATGTACTTTCCAACGAACGGCTTTCGTTTCCTGTTCCGTTTTTCCTTTCGCGCTTTTAAGAATATCAACCGTAAAAGAAGTTGTGAGCGCCGTCAGCGCAGAACCGGCTGCTGCATAAGCGGCAGAAATAAGCCCGATGATGAACAGCAAGCTGACCGCGAGCGGAAAATATCCCCGCATAGCAAGGAAAGGAAATACTTCATCGGCTTTCGCCGGTAAAGCAATATTTTCGGAAGCAGCGTAGGAATACAGTAAAACGCCCAGCGCGAGGAAAAGAAGAATAATTACAATCTGCAAAATTCCTCCGGTTATCATATTCTTTTGGGAATCCTTGAAATTTTTACAGCTCAACGTTTTTTGCATCATATCCTGATCTAATCCCGTGATTGCGATTACGACAAATATTCCCGCAAGAAACTGCTTGAAAAAGTATCTTCGGTCGTTAACGTCATCAAAGAAGAAAATTCTCGACATCTTCGAATCGGTAATCATCGAAAAGAGATTGCTTCCGCTTGTCCCCAAATTGACGGCAATGTAATATATACACAATCCTACCGAAACAATCAGACAAAACGTTTTAAACGAATCGGTCCATATCAGCGATTTGACGCCTCCGCGAAAAGTATATACCCAAACGACTCCTACCGTAAAAATCACGTTGAGAAAAAAAGATAATCCGAGCGGCTCGAAAACCAGCAATTGAAGCACGACACAAACGATAAACAGGCGAACGGACGCTCCCAGCATTTTAGAAACAAAGAAAAACCAGGCGCCGGTGTTATAAGTCTTCAGTCCGAATCTGTTTTCCAGATATTCGTATATGGATACCAGATTCATCCGGTAAAAAAGCGGAATCAATACAAATGCAATGAGGATTTGCCCTATCGTAAATCCCAATACCATTTGCATATAAGAAAAACCGCTTGCGGCAACCATTCCCGGAACGGAAACAAAGGTTACTCCGGATATCGGCGCCCCGATGGTAGAAAAAGCGACCAACAACCAGGATGATTTGCGGTTGCCGGAAAAGAATCCGGCGTTATCTGCTTTTCGTCCCGTAATGTAAGAAATGAAATACAGGACAGCAAAGTAAATGGCAATAGTAATCAAAATTGAGAACGGAGACATAAAGAAATATTAATCGCTTATTCAATTATTCAATTATTCACTTATTCACTTATTCATCGTAGAGTAAATACGGTTTGCGCTGCAATTTAAATTTTGCTACGTCGTCTTTCCACATTGCTTTGATTTCATCGGCACTTTTTCCCTGCTCAATCATTTTGCGAACATAATCGACGCCGATAAGTTTTTCAAAAAACGGAGTAAAGAAACGATCGCCAATGTTCAAATTCCGGTAAGCATCGATCAAATAACTTAAATCAATTCCTTTCTTCCGGATTTCTTCGTCGGAAAGAGCGCTGAGATTCACGCCGTGACAGAGCTTATCTTTCTGAGGAGGATCTTTTGCCGCCGGCATGCTGAGTGGTGTAAAAGTAAAGCAATAGCCTTTCAAGTCCGGATGTCCGTAAATCTGAAAAGGAAAATCGGTGCCGCGTCCCAAACTCACAGGGGTAGCTTCGAAATAACAAAGCGAAGGATACAAATAAACGGCAGTCATATTCGGCAGATTCGGCGAAGGAGGAATCGGCAGGCGATACAGGGTTTGGTGCGTGTAGTTTTTGCATTTGATTACCGTCAGGTCGCAAACGCGCTTTTGCGGAAGCAGGTTTTCGCCGTTGACCATTCGGGCAAGTTCGCCCAAAGTCATCCCGTGCACCACCGGAACAGGCAACCAACCGACTCCCGATTTGTATTTCATGTCGAGAATAGGTCCGTCAACATAAAATCCGTTGGGGTTGGGACGATCGAGGATAATCATTTTTTTGTGAGATTCCGCGCAGGCATCCATCAGTTTTACCATCGAAATATAATAGGTATAAAATCGCAAGCCGACGTCTTGTATGTCCACAATCAGCAAATCAAATTTATCCATTGATTCCGGACTCGGCTTACCGGTGTTCCCGTCGTAAAGCGACAGAATCGGTACGCCGGTTTTAGAATCCGTCGAACTTGAAACATGTTCGCCGGCGCTCTCATCACCGCGGAAACCGTGTTCGGGAGAAAATACGGCAACTACGTTGAACCGGTTTTCTATCAATATATCTAACAAATGCTTATCTTTCACCATTCCCGTATGATTGGAAAAAAGGGCAATGCGTTTTCCTTTCAACATCGGAAAATAGGCTTCGGTCTGTTCAGCGCCTACAATGACCTCTCCTCCCGCCCTCTCCAAAGGAGAGGGAGCTTTTTGCGCACCTATGGAAAAAGCATAGAATATAAAAGCAATAATAAAAAACCGATATTTCATAAAAATTATGGCAATGACATACTTATTTACACCAACTTTTGAAGAGGATCCGATTATTACTGTTTTTTTCCATATAACTGAATTATATGTTTATCAATAGTATCTAATTGGATGTTTTGTCTTTCTATATTTTTAAATTGAATTGAATCATTGTACAATAAAGTTTTTTGCACATCATACACATCATCAATTGATTTTGATTTGGAGAAAATAGACGAATAAGCTGAGGGTAAAGCTATTATTCCTAAAAATATTGATAAAATTGCTAAATAAAAAGAAAGAAGTCCTAAACCTATTGATAAATGAGAAGAAACAAAGAAATATTCATCTAAAAATAATCCATTAGGTGTAGCATTTATACAATACAAATTAATAGAACACACAATTTTCTTAGAAAATCTTCCCGAATGATGCCTTATCTCTATATTATTAGAATTTTCTTGTTTATGAACAGAAATATAAAAAGGTTCTCCATTATCAGAAATATTATATATCTTTAATTGCTTGGTTGAGATTTTTGCCCAATCAAAGCATAAATGTTTTGTGGGTATCCACAAAACACAATATTTTACATTCTCCATTTAATCAATTATATCTTTAAAAAGTGGAGAAAGAAGAAATCACTAAAAATTGTGGAGAGTTGAGATTTTTTATGATTTCTTTTGTTCCTTTCATAGGCAATTTTAGTGGCTTTCCATGTGGGTTTAAAATTGGCATCCCTACCTCTACTCATGTAGCCAAGCATACCTAATTGAGAAGACCAATTACCGATTCCTTTCTTAAAATCTTCATCTTCATTGCCTGATTTATGCTTGCAAATATATGCAATGGCATCATCAAATGTAACCGCATTTTCCATTTTTTATTTCTTTTTTAGTTTAGAGTTATTTAAGTTCCTCTAATTTTTCCACAAATTCCACCTCTTATGAAGAGGTTATATGAAGCACAAAAGTAGAAAATTTTTATGAAACAAGTATATAAATACAAAAATATTTTTTGCAGAATAGATAAGTAATCATTATCTTTGACAAATAAAAGTGATAAAAAATTATGAATGTATGCAAAAATTATTTCTTGTCTTATTCTGTTTTATGTCTTTAGCAAGTTGTACCTCAACAAATAAAACCGATGCGGAACATTTGTACCTGCTGGTTGGTTCTTATTCCGACGGAACCGGTTCCGGTATTTCCGTTTACGATTTCAATATTCAAACGGGTGATTACAAGTATATAAGCGATATTAAACAAATCGCGAATCCTTCTTATCTGGTTATTTCCCCCGATGAACAAACGGTTTATTCGGTGAATGAAACGAAAGAAGGCGGAGCATCCGCTTTCCGGTTCGATAAAGAAAAAGGCGTTCTGAGTTTCGTAAATTCCCAACCGGGGCGCAGCGCGGGACCTTGTTATATCAATATGGATAAAGGTAAAAATTTTATCGTTACGGCAAACTACACCGGCGGAAGTATTTCTGTTTTTCCTTTGGCTAAAGACGGAAGTATTATGCCGCTTTCCATGAATATTGATATGAACCCTCCCGATTCTTCGGTCTCGCGAATTCATACGGCGGCTTTCACTCCCGATGAAAAGCGTTTGCTGGTAACCGATCTGGGGAAAGACAAGATTTATACGTTTGAAGTTAAACCTGAAGCAAAAGATTCTTTTCTTGTCGTACCTCCCGAAAGCGTAACAACGCAGGAAACGGGTTCCGGTCCGCGACATCTGGCTTTTCATCCCAACGGGAAATATTTGTATTGTATCAACGAATTATCCGGAAAAATTACCGTTTTTGCCTGCAAAGATTATAACATAAATGCGATTCAATCCATAGCTTCAGATACAACGCAAACAACGGATAAAAAAGGAAGCGCCGATATTCATCTGACTTCCGACGGAAAGTTTCTTTATTCTTCCAACCGATTAAAATCCGATGGAATTGCCATGTTCTCCGTTAATTCCGAAAACGGATTGCTGACGAAAATCGGTTATCAATTAACGGGAATTCATCCCCGCAATTTCATTATTACGCCCAACGATAAATTCCTGCTTTGCGCCAATCTTCTTTCAAATAATATCCAAATATTCGAAATAGACAAAGCGACCGGCTTGCTGCATGATACCGGGAAAGAAATCCGGTTGGATAAGCCCGTTTGTTTGAAGTGGATTCGGAAGAAATAACAGGTTCTTTTTGTTTATTGTATAATCAGTTTATTCAGTTTTACCGGATCCAATACGGTACCGGTTTTTCTTTTTAAGCTGATGATTCCATCATCAACCATTTCGGAAAGGCTTCTGGAAAGAGAAGGGCGGGTAACGCCGAAATATTCCGCCAATTCTTCCTGTTTACGGTCTAAAGTAAATTGCTTATCTTTTGTCCTCACCAAAATATACTGGGCAAGTTTTCCCTTAATGGTTTTCGTTGAAAGCAGTTTTAATCGCTCGGACAGGAAATGAACGCGGTTTGAATTAAATGCCATAAATCCTTTCAGAAATTCTTCGTTATGAGTAAGTTGTTTCATAATAGAATCTTTAGAGATAAGGACTGTTTCACAATCTTCAAGCGCTACGACGCCGACCGGAAACCGGTTGTTCTCGGCAAATAAAAATGCCGGCGCTAAAGCATTCGGAGCATTGATAATATCAATATTCAGTATGGTTCCGGAATCGGAAATCATTTCGGTCTTTACGCTTCCGGTTAATAATATGTATAATGCATTTACAATATCTCCTTGTTGGGCAATCAATTCTCCTTTTTCAAAGCGTTTGACTTTATACGTTATTTCACTGAGAAATTGTTCCCGCTTATCGACAGGAATATTCATGCAAACCGGACATAAAAATAAATCATCAATATTCATAATCATTCTGTATTATATTGCAAAACCGCTTATTTATCGGTATAAATCGCCAATTCTTTTCCTTTTTTCAATTGATCGTGAGAAATAAACCACCCGTTTATTTTTTTACCGCCGTAAGTGATATTCGTAATCTTCTTTCCCTTTCCTTTTTTTACGATGGTAAATTCCGTATTATCGCCCAATGTAAACCGGACTTTATCAAACAGCGGAACCGAAATGATATATTCGGGATCCGCCGGAGAATAAGTATATAATCCGATCGAATTAAATACATACCATGCCGACATTTCACCCGCATCGTCCATTCCGGAATATGCGAGCTTTTCTTTCCCCATGTCATAAAACCTTCCCATAATACTGTCTAAAATCTGTTGCGCTTTTTCCTGTTTCCCGATGAAATAATAAGTATAAGGAACGCTGTGATCGGGCTGATTGCCATGACAATAGTTTCCTATAAACCCCGTCAGATTATCCACTTCGTAACCTCTCCACGGCTCGGAGAACAGTGAATCGAGCTTCATCTCCACCGCTTTATGACTCGGATAAAGCGCAATCATCCCTTTCGGATCGTGAGGAGCATAGAACAGCGATTGCCAGGCATTCGCTTCCCTGTACATATAAGCGTAATAGGGATAATACGGATCAAAGTCTTTAATCCAATTTCCGTTATCGATACGTCCCCTGAAGAATCCGGTGGAAGGGTCGAACAGATTTTTATAATTACCGCTGCGTTTCATCAGCATTTCGTAATTCGTTTTATCTCCGAGTTCTTTGGCAATTAAAGCGGTGGCATAATCGTCGTAGGCATATTCCACCGTTTTTGTGACGGCAGCTTTAAACTCATGCCAAAACGGAACATTCACGGTATCTTTTTCGGCAATCCATCCTCTTGCCATGTATTCGTCGAGATAAGGACGTCCGCCGCGACCGGGAACCGTAGCATTTTTCAGCAAAAGCCGATAGGAGCGTTCC
>Ga0209629_10001077_pt1 | contig 16491 bp, 17 predicted proteins | sample TergutCu122P5_FD_187286 | JGI IMG/M metagenome (GOLD analysis project Ga0209629, IMG submission 187286) | Cubitermes ugandensis P5 segment gut microbial communities from Kakamega Forest, Kenya - Cu122 P5 (SPAdes) (version 2) | ecosystem: Host-associated > Arthropoda: Insects > Digestive system...
GGAGAAATATTTCAATCTTTTTGCTCTATGCACAAGTTTAACACGATTTTTTTCAAGCAGCGAGAGAAGCCTTTCATCATCAAGTGCATTCCATTTCTTGAAAAACTCATCAGCACTTTTACTTGAAAAATCTTCACGAGGAATCGAAATACCATGAGTGGGAACAGTGTATACCTTTGCCAGCATTTGATATTCAGGAATTTTTGTAGCATCTGTTTCAATGTTTTCACCATCAATCCAGTCAAAAACACCGAGAATTACCCCATCAAATATTGTATACAGGCTGCCATCTTTTGTCTTGACAATTTTGCTTATAAAATCAATACCATGGTCGCAAAGGTGCTGGATTATGGGAAAACAGCTTTTATAGACAGCAGCATGAAGAGCAGGGTAAACCAGTTTGATAAAATAACTGGTATATGTCGTGTCTAAACGCCATGTTTCGCCGTAATAACCGCGCTTTGCAGGGTTAATGACGAGAGCTTTAAATCTATATTCGATTTCAATGAATTCAAGGAGCCGATGTTTATACTCATTTGAGCGGATAATATTACTAAACATTTTTTCACCACCTCATTACTTCCTATAAAAGAGAAAGAATATGAAATAAAATTAAGAAGAGAAAATAATATTTCACAAAATGAATTAAAAGAAAAGTCTGGATTAACACAACAATCAATCAGTCGAATTGAAACAAGTAAGGAAGTTAGCCCTACATTAAATACTTTAATTAAATACTTAGATATCTTAGGGTATGATATAGATTTTAAAAAAAGAGAAAATGATTCCTAGCTAACTTATTTTAAAATAAAGTGAATCCTATAAAATAGACAGTTTAAAAAACGTTTATTTTATGGGGATTATTTTTATAATTCAAACTAATATTAGATCAATACGGATGTATCCCATAAAAAAGTGAATATTCCTACCATAAAAATTTTTATGATAGTATTCAATTGGGGTATCGCTTCTGCTTGTTGCCCATTCTACGGATACATTTGGGTGTTTCAATAACACTCTCAATGCTTCACTTCCCATGTATCCAGAAGCACCATAAATTCCAACTTTAATCATATTGTTATCCTTTCATAATTTAGCAATGAGGAACATTAGTATAATCAGAAATTTCCTTATTTGTAGTAACAAGATCATTGACGCTTAATTCACTTATTCTCTTCTTCCCTGTGATTCTGCAAAACATCTTCAATTCTTCAAAAGACACATTGAGATAATTTGCAATTCTTCGAGATGATACATCTATATTTAAATTTTTTCTAAGCTTTGGGTCAGAAGTTGTAATGCCCATTGGACATCTTCCTGTATTGCAGATTCTAAAATTGCGGCAACCAGCGGCTATTAAAGGTCCAGTAGCAACAGCTATGGCATTTGCACCTAAAGCTATGGCTTTTGCAAAATCCGATGATACCCTTGGACCACCTGTGATCACTAGATCTATCGGTAAATTGTGCTCATCTAAATACTTTCTAGCCCTGTACAGAGCATATATAGTAGGAACGGAAGCAGCATCTCTCAATATCTTTGGGCTTGCACCGGTAGCACCTCCTCTTCCATCGATGGTTATGAAATCCGGCATAGCATAAGATATAAACTCTAAATCCTTTTCAATGTGCCCCGCAGCAATTTTTATACCTATAGGTCTCCCGCAAGATGCTTCTCTAAGCCAATCCACTAAATGTTTTAACTCAGAAGGTGTTTCGATGCCAGGAAAATGAGAAGGGCTATAAATGTCTTCTCCAATACTTTTACCTCTAATTTTTGCGATCTCTTCAGTAACCTTTTCACCAGGAAGTTGTCCCCCCATACCAGGCTTTGTACCTTGACCAATTTTAATTTCAATAGCATCTGAATTTTTTAAATTTTCATTGGTAACGCTATATAATATTGACCACCCTCTACATGAGGCATTAAAGTCTCTTCATTAGTGACATCATCTGAAATTTTCACAAATTTATCTTTTAAAGCTTTGCATATTGGACAACGCCAATCATTTGGCAGATCATTAAAAGCTTTGTTAGTCTTTATTTCATCGTATATGTAACCACATACGCTGCATTTATATTTAGTCATATGTCATCCTCCTTTTTAAAAGTTTATCATCTGCAGAAAAGTTTATCAATATCTTAGAAGATCTTTAGTTTATTAATCTATTCATCCTCTGGTTCATAAAAGTTGATATAAGGATCATGTGGATGAGGTTTAGGTGGCTTAGGGGGATGTGGTCCATGTGGATGTGGTCCGTGTGGTAGAGGATGTTCCTTTGAACCATGATCGTCTGGTTCGAATTCATACTCAGTATTTGGTTCATAATTAAGTTCTATTTCCAATGCAGAAATTACTCGTGTTAGATATTCACTAAATGCCTCTTTTTCTTCTTCATTTAAACAATTAAAGATATCGCTATAACCTACATCCTGAGACTGTACATTTTTACCTTTCTCGGTGAGGTTAACCATCAATACTCGCTTATCAGTTTCCGATTGAGTTCGAGTGACAAAGTCCTGCTTTTCAAGTTTATTTAAAAGTTCGTTAAGCGATTGCTGCCTAATGTCAAGGAGATAAGACAATTCTTTAGTGCTAATTTCAGGCTTCATTTTTAATACTGCTAAAACTCGGCCCTGCCCACGTGTTGGATCACCAATGGGACCATGTTCAGAGTGATTGCGCAGGTGATACCTTTGCAGAAGCCACTGAAGCCTTGATAATTTTTTATAAAGTTCCATAACTTTAGCCTCCTATGTTTATAAATATTTTATAGATAGAAAAATATAACTGTAAGAAATAGCAAGATAGGCACATTATATATAATAAAAACTTTTAAATATTTTATTGGCATGGAACCATTGCTTTTAGAGTACAATTTAAAAGAAATGAGGCTTGCAAGGGATGCAACCGGCGTTCCTATTCCACCAATATTTACTCCAACTAGTACACTTCTTGCGTCATTTGTAAAACGAGTAATCATCATTGCCGCAGGGACATTGCTGATTATTTGGCAGCTTAAGACGCTTAGTATGAATGCTTTACCATTTACTAAAAATGAAAGCATGGTTTTTATAGCATTTACTCTCTCTATATTTCCTACAAAAATGAAAAAGGAGACAAATGTTAAAAGCAAGCCATAATCTACTTTCTTAAGCAATTTTTGGTTAAAAATAATAATACTGATTAATACTATGATAACACAAATTTTATAATCTATGGTATGCATAACTGCCAGTATGCATAAAATGAATAGACAGGCATAATATAAAAACATGGGTTTTTGATCCAAAATAGCAGTTTTTTGTCCTAAGGAAAATTCTATATTACCATTTTTTGAAGCTAATATTAAGCACATAATGATTAAATATCCAATCACTCCAACAGGGACAACAATTTTGAGGAAATCTAAAATATCCATATGATAGAAAGAATACATATATAGATTCTGAGGGTTTCCAATTGGAGTCAGCATACTGCCTATATTAGCAGCGATTGTCTCTATAACAATGATGAAAATCAGCTTTTCTTGTTTTACAAAATTAAAAATTCCAATGGTTATCGGTACAAAGGCAATAAGAACTACGTCATTTGTAACGAGCATTGAAAAAAAGAACACACAATTTACTAAAAGGATGACAAGCAATTTTACGCTTTTCGATTTAATAATAAGCCTTGCAGATATAAAATCAAATATACCAAGCTCCATGAATCCTGCTACAACCACCATAAGGCAAAATAAAATTCCAAGCACAGAAAAATCTATATAAGAGAAATATTGCGTATTTGGATGAACGAATATCATAGAAATAATGGCTAAAACTATAGCAATAGTTAGAATTATTTCTTTTTTTATAAATTGAATTATTATCCTCAAATTCAAGTAAAAGCCTCCTAAAATATTAATACAGGTACCTGTTATTAATTCTACAGGTACCATTCGAAAATGTCAAGAGTTTTTATTGATATTATCACAGCATTTTATTTTCCTATAAACATGATATAATAAGATCATCACATTTATAATGGTAGGAGGATATAATGGAATTAGGTGCATTGAAATTACGTAGCAGTATAAAGCTTAGAGAAGAATATTTTGGTGGAATTGTTTTTGATAAAGAAACTGGTAATATCATCGAATTGGATCGTGAAGCTTTTTCTTTTCTTACTATGGTCAAAGATTTAAAAGCTATCCATATAGATGATTTGCTCTATAACCCTGTCTATTTAAACGAGAGAATCATTTCAAAACAAGATATACAAAACATAGTAAACCAGTTTTTATCCCTTAAATTATTAGAATCCATATCGCTTGGAGATAATGTTCATTTAAAAGAAATCGACCTGACAAATTATTATAAAAAACTTAAGAGAAATAGATATTCACACCTAAGTGCTCCTGAAACTGCTCATTTTGCGGTAACTTATAAATGCAATGAAAAATGTCCTGATTGCTACATACCTTCGAGAAAAAAGCTATCATTTGAGGAATTGGGTATTAAAGAGATCATGGTCATCATAGATAAATTATGCGAAAACAATGTCTTTCAGCTTGCCATAGGCGGTGGGGAGCCATTTTTGAGGAAAGACTTAAAAGAAATAGTGAAATATGCATATGAAAATGACCTTGTTCCTCACGTTACTACAGGCCGATATGAGATAGACTCAAATGAGCTTTTAAATTATGTTAAAATACTGCAAATTGGGATCCATTTAGAAGAGCTTTTAGAAAATGAGACTTTGGAAACTTCAAAACTTAGCAGATTAGTAAGTACAATTTATGATGCTGGTGCAAATCCAGGAGCAAATATTATTATGACAAAATACCTCATCAAGAATTTTCACAAGATAATGGATATTTTAATAAGCTGTGGGTTTAAAAGATTTACTTTTTTAAGATATAAACCTCATTCGAATTCTAAAAGGTGGCTCAATGAAAATCCTCGTCTTTTTGAACTCGATATGATGAATGCGTATTTTGAGAATCTGCAAAAGAATTATCCTTTTGTAAAAATTAGAATAGATTGTGCTGCTACTTTTTTAGAAAGAAATATGGATGAAAGATCTGCTATTTTTAATGGAATTCAAGGCTGCACAGCTGGAAGTAGAATCATCTCTATTGTACCTGATGGATCGGTATATCCATGTTCTCAAACCTGCTTTGACGAATATAAAGCAGGAAATTTACTAAGTGATTCCTTTGAATCAATTTGGAATGAGAGCGAAGCTTTAAACAAATTTAGATTTTATAAGGATAGTGCTTTTTTTCAAAGATCAACCTGTGGAAGCTGCAAAGCAAATAGGTTCTGCTCTAGCTGCCATGTGTTAAAAGAAGATTTAAATTGTAAAGTAATATAGGAGGGAAAAATGAAAATTTGGAGTATTAAAAAAGGATTTACATCAGATCACAGTTCCACGTCTTATGAATTTTTAGCTGTAGATAAACCACTTTCAAAAACAGATAAGGACAAAATATCGATGCTTTCAAGGAGGGTATCCCCTACTTCTTATAGATCAAGTTTTGTTTACAATGTTGATGGTTATGATATTCCAGGTGGATGGGAAAACTTAATGAAAAATTATTATGATGTGATGTATAGTGTAGATTATGATTGGTGGACTTTAGCTATTGCCTTTAACACTACAAAAGAACAGTTTAAAAAGTTAAAGGAGTTTGAATTTAGAGGTCATGAGGATTTAGGCATAGATATTGAAGGTGACGAAAAGCGAGTTATTATAACTATTTACTGCGTGATAGATGATGATGAATGTTATGATATCGAAAGTGAATATTCTACAGCTTCTAGAAAAAGTGGTAGAGATAATGGGCTTTTAAATTTTTTAGCAGAAATACGTGAGCTTCTTATTAAGGGAGATTATAGAGCACTATATGCAGTATGGGATGAATATTATGTGGACGAAGCAGAAGATTCTGATGTGGAAAGACCTGAGGAACCAGAAGTCTATGATGAAGATGATAAAGGTATTATCGAAGATTTTAAAAATCTTTTGACCTGTGTTTAAATTAGTATATGTAAAAATAAGTAAATTATTCATATTATTTTTTTATTAAATAAAAAAATAATATATTTTAATTATTAATTAATTATATACTAGTGTTGACAGATTAAAGAAAATATGATAACATAAAAATACAAATGAACGAAAAACCGCACTGTTAAAATAATTTTTCGCATTTGATTGCTTAAGTGAATTGGTGCTTAAAAAGAGTAAGTTGCAGCTTGCTCTTTTTTTATATCTAAATAATGTATACTTAATCATAATTGTTTGGAGGTGAGTGACATTTTAAAAAGGAAGGAATATCCTATATTAGAGTGGGATGAAAATAGAGTTTCAATAATCGAGCCATCTAAATTGATTAAAAAGATAAAAGGCATTTCGGAGCACTGTGTAATAACTTTTTTCAGAGAGGCTATCGAAAGAAAAAAAGAAAAAGGCGAATTAAAAGAAATTGCGAGACTTAGAAGCGAAACACTGGAAATACCTGTTTATGAGACGATTTCAAATGGAAAGAAGATTTGCTTAACACTTGGTTTTGTAGGTGCAGCTGGTAGTGCTGGACTTTTAGAAGAACTCATCGCTATTGGGATAAATAAGTTTATAGTATGTGGTGGTGCTGGCGTTTTAAGAAAAGATATCGCCGTGGGTCACTTAATGATTCCAATCTCTGCAGTTAGAGATGACGGAGTATCTTACCATTATATTAAACCTTCAAGAGAAATTGAATGCAATAAAGAAGTTTTGGATATAATTGAAATAGAATTAAAGAAAAGAAATATACCATTTATAAAAGAAAAGACATGGACTACTGATGCTTTTTACAGAGAAACTAGAGATAAATTAGAATTGAGAGTCTCCGAAGGCTGTGTATCTGTTGAAATGGAAGCTGCTGCTTTTTTCGCTGTAGCTGAATTTAGAGGGGTTAAGCTTGGACAAATACTTTACGGAGGAGACGATTTAAGTGGGAAGATTTGGGATTTTAGAAGATGGCAAAATAGAGAAGATATTAGATATAATTTAGTAGATCTTTCTTTGGAAATCTGCCTTGAAATTAAATGAGAAGGTGAAAAATGGTTAAGGAAAAATACTATGCTGTGAGAGCGGGGAGAAAAACAGGAATATTTAAAACTTGGAATGAGTGCGAGATGCAAATTAAAGGTTTTTCGGGAGCTTCTTATAAAAGATTTGCCACATTAGAACAAGCTTACGATTTTTTAAATATACCTTCAACTTCTGATGCTGATAAAGAGTTGAAAAATTGTGCAATAGCTTATGTGGATGGAAGCTATGACCATAGCGTAAGGGAATTTTCATATGGAGTCGTCATGATTTATAATGGGGTTACAGACTTTTTATTAGGAAAATCTGATGATAAAAATCTTGTAGAAATGAGAAATGTAGCTGGTGAAATCATGGGAGCTAAAGAAGCTATGAAGTATTGTTTAGAAAATTATATAAATAGCGTAGATATTTATCACGATTATGAAGGAGTCGCTAAATGGTGTACTGGAGAATGGAAAGCAAATAAATCAGGAACCATTGCTTATAAAAATTACTATAATGAAATAAAGAATAAACTAAATATTAATTTTATAAAAGTGCAAGGACATTCAGGGGATAAATATAACGATATTGCGGATCAATTAGCTAAGAATGCGCTTGGTCTTGCAGCTTATCCAGATGTATAATAGCAATATAAAAAGGAGATAAATACAATATCTCCTTTTTTAAGTATGAAAGAGAGGAGGGATCATATTATCCCTTTTTATCTTTTGTTGAGGGAGGAGTTCATCATTTTTTTGTCTTTAGTATTTTGAAATTTGTAACTTTACGATGGTAGTATTTTACTAATTTAAAAAAATATTCATGGTTTTTTTGATAAAATGATAATAAATAAATTTTTGAATTTAAACATTAAAAAATGACATCTGTTTATTTTCTATTTTTTCAAGGACCGCATAATTTGTGACATCTGCATTCCAATCTTCATCGATAGGGATTGCTCCATTTTTTATGAGTGCCATATTCCCATCATAAGAAGCATTGTTCCAGCAAAATTCACAGCACCATTTATTTTTCAAGTTTTCCATAGCACCATTCCACGTACCGCCTTTGCTCAAATCTGATTTAACGACAACTGTACCCATGGATTGAGCATAAATATATTTGTTCCTCATCATCGCCATGCCAACATTAAATCCTGCATCTGGTTTTGCCACAGAAATGATGATGAGTTTTCCTGATCTTATAGCACTTATAATTTCTCTATCCTTTATTTTTTTAGTCAGCGAATCGGAGATATATTCTATTACAGAACCACCATCTATTAACGCTCTTTCCCTGGAAATGCTGTCGATGCCTTTTGCGCCTCCAGAAACGATTGAAAAACCGCTGGCAATCACTTTATCGATTGTTTTTTGAGCAAAAGAAATATCGTAATCATTGATGTCTCTGGATCCTACTAAACCAACAAAATGTTCATTTAAAATTTCAAGATTCCCTATATAATAAAATAATGGCGGACAATTGTTCTTCAATGTTTTTTTTAGTTTCTTTGGATAATTTTCATCTGAACGGGTTACGATTTTTATGCCCATGTTTTCATATTTTTCAATTTCAAAAACAATGCTTCCAATTCTATCGATCAATCGCCTCAATCTTTCTGTCTGATCTGAATTAAAATCAAGTCGATTCATGAAATCACTCTCTGAAAACTTTAGTAAATCTTTTGGTTGAAGGTTTTGACTATGCAATGTGCTTGCTAATTTTGACCACTCACTAGGTTCAAAGGGTTTCACATTTTCACCAACACATAGATGGCTGCAAATTGTTATGATTGCTGCTGAATTTGTGTTCATAAGCTATTCCTCCTTTTTGCTGCTGTCAGCAAGTGCAAATGGATACACAGCCTCGCATCCATTCTCCATAAGTCTGTATCCGCAAACGGTAAGCGTCCATCTTGAATCTACAATGTCGTCCACTAAAATAACTGATTTAGGCATTTTAATTTCACTCATTATTTCAAATGATGATAATGCATTTTCGCATTGATGAGAGCTGTTTTCCATATCTTTTTGTTGTCTTTGCTTTGATGGAACCTTTTTTAAGAAAGGTTTAAAAGGAATTCCACAATTTTCTGCAAGCCTCTTAGCAAAATCTTCAACTATATTGCTTCTTAATGAAGGAACACAGGTGATGCATTCTATGGCGTTGTCTTTTATGATTTGCTTTAAGACTTGAGCACTTTTTCCTACTAATTCATTGCAGAATCTCTTTGCTTCAGAATATTTATCTCTTTTAACAAGTTCACCATAACCTACATCACCGTATTTTGATAAGCATATGCCTGTTTTATTGGTATATTCAATTTTTTTCCGTTTGGTGAGTGAGGTTGTGGGCCATTGTACTCTCGGTTCTATATCCATGATCAAATTATCGATATAGTTTAAAGCTTTTTCAAGGGAGCTCTCGCCTATATTTGATGAAATTATGTCGTGACCAAGGCAATTGGAGCAAGAGTTACAAGCTTCTGCAGTATAATCATCCAAGCAATTTACAATGAATTTACTGTAACATTCCTTTGTATTGATTAAAGCTGTCATTTGCTGCTTTTCTTTTCTTCTAACAGCTGTAACAGAATTATAATGCTCTTCATCGTATGAAAATGTTTTTGCTGTTATAAAGTATTGCCCTTTATCTTTAAAAATATATCCTTCATTTTTTAAAAACATGAGAGCCTTTTCGATTCTATTATGTCTAAAATTAAGATTAGCTTCGATTTCTCCTATTTTTAGTCCATTTTTATTTTCAAGCAATTTTAATATGCTTTCTGCTTCTTCTTTTCTTGGGAAAGCTGTGTCAATAAAATAATCTATGATGCTGCTGTCTTCTTCTCCACTCATCAAAAAAGTATATGCTCTCTCTATGTTTCTACCTGCACGTCCGATTTGCTGATAATAGGACACGATGTTTGATGGCTGCTGGAAATGTATGATGAAAGCAATATCATCTTTATCATATCCCATGCCTAGTTTAATTGTTGCTACTAATGCTTTTATCTTGTTTAGTTTAAATAATTCTTCAGCTTCTCTGTTTTTAAAATCTTCATCTTGATTCCTTGAATAATATGTGAGAACAGGGATACCATTTTTACTTAAGAAATCCGCTAAATAGTCGCAGTCCCTTTGAGTTAAGCAGTATATGATCCCACTTCCCGGCAATTCATTTATCCTTTCTAGTATCCATGCATACCTTTCAGCTTTGTTTTTTAAATGAAGAATCTGAATGGACAATGATTTCCTCGATAAAGGACCTCTTGATACATATACATTATCTCCTAATTGCTTTTTTAAATCATCTACTACACGATTATTTGCAGTTGCCGTAGTCCCTAAAATTGGAACGCTAATAGGTAATTGCTTTAATATTTTAAATAAATTGCCATATTCAAGCCTGAAATCATGTCCCCAATCAGATATGCAATGCGCTTCATCGATGACAAATAACCCGATTTTAATATCCTTTAAGCTATTTTGAAAAACTTCTTTGAAGAGTGCTTCTGGAGTTACAAGGATTAAATCAAGTTCATCATTTATGAGGGATCTGATGATTTCTTCTTCTCTATCTTTCACGGTAGAGTTTAAAACATCGCATTTTAATCCTAATTTTACGGCAGCTTCAATTTGATTCTGCATTAGCACCAGCAGCGGACTTACAACTAAAGTTACACCTTTTCCCTGACTTCTAAGTATTTTTGTGCATGAAAAATAAACCAAGCTCTTTCCCCAACCTGTTTTTTGAACAATTAAAGTTCTGTTATTGAGAAGAGTTGCCCTGATTGCTTCATATTGACCTTCTCTGAATTCAGCTTCTTTTCCATATAAATCTCTTAAAATAATCAAGGCTTTTTCAAAGATTCTTTGGTTTTTAATCATCATTACATCTGTACTCCAATCAAATAAAACTGTTGTTTAATAATATTATAGACTATTATATCTGAATTGTTCATCGCTTAATTAAATATTGTATATATTACCCAAGATATATAGTATACTATAAATATTATAAACGAGAGGTGGTATATGAACAAAATCAAATACATACCAATATTTTTTATTTTTCTGGTTTCTATGGTTGTATTTTTTGCTTCACTTGTAGTCAAGCTTAAAAGCGCAAACTTAACTATAATCATTACTGGAATTTCTTTATTAATAGCTTTTATATTGCTGAAGATATTCTTCTTGCTAAATAAAAAAGTCCGATTTATACATATAATGAATATACTTTTAAACATAGTTTTTGTTTGCTTTATCATTCTATTTATCTTTGTAGAATATAATATAATAGCTAAAAGTAACCTGAAAGAAGTGAATAAATCAGATTTCATCATCGTCCTTGGAGCACAATTATATGGTGAAGAACCATCTTTTGATCTTGTAAAAAGATTGGATGCTTCGCTAATAGTTTTAAACGGAAGTCCTGATGCAAAAATCATATTGTCTGGTGGACAAGGTCCAGGAGAAAACATCACAGAAGCGGAAGCCATGAAAAGATATTTAGTTTCCAGAGGTGTAAATGGAGATAACATATTTGAAGAAGATAGGGCTACAAATACTTACGAAAACATCATGTTTTCAAAGGAAATCATGGATGGATTTTATGTAAATAATCCTTCAGTAACAGTTGTAACAAATGACTCTCATATGTACAGAGCATTGTATATTTGCAATAAATTAGGTGTAAAAGCATATGGATATACTTGTCCAGTTTATCCTACTCATGAGAAAATCATGTATTTTAGGGAGTTCTTTGCTGTTGTTAAAACTTATGTATTTAATTAACGATGAATGGAGAAAATAGAGGAGGTTAAAGCTAATGGATGAAATATATACAATGACCGCATCTGAACTTAAGCGAGCATTATGGGATAAGCAATTTGGTGTAGAGGAACTGACAAGAGCATATATCGAGAGAATTAAAAAATACGATGGTAAACTAAATACGATTTCTGAAATGGATGAATCAGCGATAGCTCAAGCAAAGAGACTTGATTCAACAGCGTCAAAAAGTGATTTACCTTTGTTTGGACTTCCGATTCTCGTGAAAGATAATATTGACGTAGCTGGGCTCCATACAACAGCTGGAAGCCTTGCTTTAGCTGATAATTTAGTCGAAAAAGATGCACCAATTATTTCAAATCTAAGGCAAAGTGGCGCAGTTATCCTTGGCAAGACCAATATGACGGAATTTGCAAATTATACAACTGAAGATATGCCAAATGGCTATAGTTCAAAAGGTGGACAAGTAAAAAATGCATACGATGAGAATAAAGATCCAAGTGGTTCTAGCACTGGTTCTGCAGTAGCTATGTCAGCTGGGTTTTGCGCTGCATCTATTGGAACAGATACATCATTTTCAATCGTTGGATGCGCAACAGAAAATGGAGTTGTTGGTTTAAAACCATCGCATGGATCATTATCTTCATTGGGTATCATACCGATATCACACACACTGGATAGTGCAGGACCTTTTGCTGGTCGTCTTTCAGATGCAATTTTAGTTTATTCTGGAATGAAATGTGAAAAGTTGCCTACCTTCACTGAAATAAATCCAAGGGAACTTAAAATTGGCATAAATACTTTTGACAAAGATCAAGTTTCAAAGGAGCAGCTTGAGAGGTATGATACTCTGTTTGATGCGCTTCGTACTGATGGTGTAGAATTTACAGATGTTTACCATCAAAAATCACCACATATGGAAAATATCATGAAATATGAATTTAAGCATGATCTTGAGGAATATCTTTCTCATTCAAATGCTCGTTTAAAAACACTTGATAATATAGTTAAGTTCTATGAAAATGATCCTGAGCGAATGATGAAATATGGTATTTTGTTGCTCAGGTCTGCTTTAGATGAAGCATCTGGAAATCTTGATGATAAATTGTACCTTGAAGCTTTGTCTGAACGTGAAAAGCATAGTGAACAAATGCTCAAAGACTTACGAGAATATGATGCATGTGTAATGACAGGACCAACAGATATAATGCATTTTACAGGGTTACCGTCTGTTGCTTTAAAACTATGCATGGCTGATGATAATACTCCTCGTGGTATAATTCTATACGGAGCAGATGAATTTAGGCTTTTTAATGCAGCTTTGACGATAGAAAAGTACTGTTTGCCGGTTTTTCCACCAAGTCTATAAATTTATTATAAATAAAATAAAAATAGCAGGTTACACCTGCTATTTCATAAATTAAAAAATTACAGCTCTGTGACCCATAAACCGTGTAGATTGCAATATGCATACACTGTGATAGCCCCATCACCAACACAGAATTCTGCTTCTGGCGCACCATTTACTGGTAACGTAATGCGAGTCGTCCTGTTTTCTTCTGCCACAGCGATCCAGCCAATATGATGTTCTTTTGTCATAGGATGTGGAACAGAACCCACTTTCACATTCAATTTTCCATCATTTTTAGTTGCAACAGGTACATGCTTTTCCTGCGCTGCATCTGTAGTATTAGGTATGAGTTCGGTCATCGGTTCGCCACAGCAAATTATGCTTACACCAGAATTCTCTATAAAACTCACAAGGTTTCCGCAGTGATTGCATCTGTAAAATTTTCGTTTGTTCTTCATATAAATGCCTCCATTTCTAGGACTTAGTCCTAAAACTATTTTATTCTTTCTTTATCTTCATGTCAATGAAACTAAGCATTATCGATCTAAATATAACTTGCTTTTTCAGAGTAAATGAGAGATAATAAAAGTAGGAGGAGTAAATATGAATAAAATTAAAAAAATCATTTTAGCTTGTATCATGCTTATAATTATGGTAGCTCTTTCAATTACAATAGCTATTGCAGCACAAAATAATTCATCGGCTCCAAATGCGAATGCTAATTCAACGGTAGTTCAGTGCCCAATGAATCAAAACTGTTCAAAAAATGGTAATTGTAGTGGAATGGGTGCTTGTTCTAATGGCAATTGTCAAAATGCTGGTATGTGTTGTGGAAGTTGTGGTATGAAATAGAATATACTAGAAATGCTACTGCATAAAACAGTAGCATTTTTCTTTATTAAATTAATCCAGAGAGGTAGGTGATTTTAATGTACATCAAACGTTCATTGGAAACAGTGATACAAGAAGCAAGTAATCTTTTTCCTGCTGTCTTGATTACAGGTCCAAGGCAAGTTGGCAAAACAACTATGCTAGAGAAACTTTCTGAAAATGACAGAAGATATGTATCACTTGATTCTCCTATTAATAGGGAAATGGCAAAGACTGATCCGGAACTGTTTTTGCAAAGGTTTAAGCCTCCTGTAATCATCGATGAAATTCAGTATGCGCCTGAATTGTTATCATTTATAAAAATTTATGTGGATACGCATAAGCAGAAGGGTGATTTTTGGCTTACTGGATCACAAATATTTCATACAATGAAGAACGTAAATGAAAGTCTTGCTGGACGTATTGCTATCATCAGAATGCAAGGATTAAGTAATTGTGAAATAGAATCTGTAGATAATACACCATTTGTTACAGATTCTGCTAAGCTAATGGAACGTATGAATTATTTTTCTAAACAAGATTTAAAGACAGTATACAAGAGAATATTTAATGGTTCCATGCCTGTAGCCTATAGTGGGGCTTTTAATAGAGAAATGTACTATGATGGATATGTTAATACGTATCTTCAGCGTGATATAAAGGATTTGACACAAGTAGGGGATGAACTTGCATTTTTTCAATTTATGTCAGCTTGTGCTGCTAGGACAAGTCAAATGGTTAATTATACAGATTTATCAAAAGATATTGGAATCACTGTGCCTACAGCAAAACAGTGGTTGTCTATATTAGTATCATCTGGTATCATTTATCTAGTAGAGCCATATTTTAATAATGTTCTTAAGAGAATCATTAAAGCTCCTAATATGTATTTTTTAGATACAGGCTTGTGTGCATATTTAACTAGATGGGATAGTGCTGAAATACTTGAAGTATCAGCTATGTCAGAAGCATTTTTTGAAACGTATGTGGTAAGTGAGATCATTAAAAGCTATTATAATGCTGGTAAAAGACCTCCTATTTTTTATTACAGAGATTCAGATAACAAGGAAATTGATTTGATAATTGAGCAAAATAATACGCTCTATCCCATTGAGATTAAAAAGTCTGCTAATCCTGGAAAAGATGCAATTAAGCATTTTGGCGTATTAGATAAGATAGGCAAACCAGTGGGGGAGGGGAGTGTCGTGTGTTTGACTAGCGATTTATTGCCCATAGATAGAAAGAATTGGTATGTACCTGTGTGGCTTATTTGAGTAAAGTTTAAGTAAAGCCTATCTTTGACTTTACTTAGAACTTTTTCTTATAAACGAGTAATATGGTTATTCACAATTTTGGTGATCATAATTTCTAACCATTGAACCAGTAGCTTTTTTCATTCTAAGCTTAGCACAATTACAATATGTTTCATTAGAATAATATTGAGCAATTATTTGCAAATATTTCTTAAGAATTTCTACGGAATTTTCAGAAAGATAAGCACAAGCAAGTCCACACCCAGGTACGCCAGGATTTATTGTGCATTCATTTTCAGTCATACTTTTCTGCCAAAGGTCAAAACTCCAAATACTTACATTGTGATTTTTGGCAAGCTGGCTTAAATGTTCAGAAATTTCTCGCTTATTTTGAAGTGTATCATATCCATACCATAGCAAAGCCTTTGATTTATGTATTATCACTTTTTCAAACACATCAAAAAAGTTTTTACCATCCTCATTTTTATCAAAAGGAGAGTATGGATCTAGAAAAACAAAATCATCTTCCTTGAGTTTATAATCGTCTGATAAAAATCTTTTAATCGAATCACCGCAGAATGTTTGGACATTATTCTGTAATCCTTTTGTATTAGCATATTCTTCAACATCCTTAAGTGCATCAATTTCTATATCGTGGAAAAAATAATTCGCTCTGTTAGATAAAATTTCCATAGCAAGACCAGGGGAGCCAGTATAGTGCATTTTATCGATTCCATTTTTGTATAGCACATTTATATATTTGCTATCATATACTATACCATCAGGTTTTGATAATAACTTAAAAATACCGTATTCTGTGTTTGGGTTTTTAGCTATTGTATAACCTGAGTAAGCTGAGTTTGTTTCATGGTAACGAATTGGATTTTCTATAAATAATATATCGCATAAGGGAAGATGCTTCCACACATCCCCAATTTCGCCTGCATGATTATATGGCATAATAACCCTCCTTTTTTGTAATGCTTGGTCTGGTGTATATTTCATTTAATCAACCTTTCATGATCTGATTTATAATAAAGTTATTAAAATAAATTAAAAATTTTATTAAAATCTTTATACGTCAATGCTATCTATATTTAAATAACATTTACTCGTAAAGGCTGACCATAAGCCCATATCCCATTAGCATTGCCTTTGG
>Ga0209629_10001078_pt1 | contig 16470 bp, 14 predicted proteins | sample TergutCu122P5_FD_187286 | JGI IMG/M metagenome (GOLD analysis project Ga0209629, IMG submission 187286) | Cubitermes ugandensis P5 segment gut microbial communities from Kakamega Forest, Kenya - Cu122 P5 (SPAdes) (version 2) | ecosystem: Host-associated > Arthropoda: Insects > Digestive system...
ACGGAAGTAAGCATAGCTCGGGCATTTGATTGCGGCGAATGTACTTGTTTGGTATGGCCGGGGGCTATGTGGTTGCTTTTGCTCAGTTTCAATGTCAAGGTGAAGCAAACCTGTTTAGTCAGAATACACGTAGTAGTTATGGGGTGCTTAATACGCGAGAGTATCTTTACGTAACAGCGTGAGTTCTTCGAGGTTGGTGAGTGGCCTCGTTACGTAACAGCCTGGTTTTCGAGTGATATTATGTGCATTGTTATTCTGTTACAGAGACACAGGTAGTGTAGGGCTCTATTAGTGAGCACTCTTTGTTGTTTGTTCTTAATTCTCATGTGGCCAGATATGCCCATTTGTTATAGATGCCTTGTCAAACATAGTTGATTGTAGTCGCTGCCAAGCTGTTTTCTTAAAGTGTATTTATGTACTCAAGCTAGTTTATGCAGTTATTTTATTCTGTGTATGTTTCTGTTCATGCTAATACACTGCGTCTTATTCAGTTATGCTCGAGATTGTTTGATTCGGTTTTTTTTTATGGTTCTTGAGCTTGGCATATTAAACAGAGATTACTTACTGGCTATAATATATATATTTATATGCACAAAAGTGTTTTTTTAATTGTTATTGTATAGTGTGCTGGTTTACTGTGCTCAGCCCCCTCCCACAGTCTCCCCGTATCCCGAGGCTTGATTTCCTGAATGGTCGGTGGCGAGAATAGTGGAGTGCAGGGCCTCAGTTTCCAACTTAGCGCGAGAAGCCCGCTTCCCGCGGGCTTCGCGATCCTGAGAGCCTTTCAAAATAACAGCAACACATGAGCAGATGACAGGTTATGTTCTTGTGTTACATATGCATAAAAACAGGAATCTTCTGAAAGCATAAATATTTTGATGTTGGAAGTAAGACTACAAGGGGCGCAAAGTAAAAAACAAAGACATACAAAAGACGGCAGAAAAGGGTCGACACAGAGATGAGCAGCATGCTTATTGGAAGCTGTGCAATGGATGATGATGACGATGCACGCATACCTGTGCATAAAGACCTGCAGGCATGATTCGCTGTTGACCCAGTCCAATGAGAGCCACCTCAACAGCCAGTGTGAGGTAAGTCTCTGAGCGATCACGTGAGCCAATTACTGGCACATGATGATAACGAGGGGGGACACTGACACTTGTGTCTTCAACACCCACTGGATCTGGAACACAAGCCACAGGAGAACATGAAACAAAGTACAAGACAAATTAAGCTTCTGATATTTGTGAGCATTCAATTTACTATATTGTTAAATGTTATGCTGTATAGTCTTGTAGACAATTATTGCACATATGTCATATTGTTGCCAAATGAGGGATGAGGAAGACAGGGTCTGGAAAAGAATTAGGTGGTGTTGTGAGAATGGTAGGACACAATGCTCTGCACTGATCATTTGACTGCTTACACTCACAGCATTGCATACTGTGATACTTGTTAGCAATGGCTAACATAAATGATGATGATACTACACTACTACTACTACTACTACTACTACTACTACTGCTGCTGCTCCTGCTGAAACTTAATTATCATTATCATCATCATCGTCTTACCGCCTTTATGCAGGGTATTTACAATTATATACCAGAAACTAACCATGTTTCTAGGGCATGTAGCTGTTCTGTATTTACAATTTGTGCTACATGTACTGTTATTTCACCCTTGAAATATGTTTTGTACTTTTACATTAGCACATTCCACTTTGTGTGCTATGCCCATTATGGCAGTTTTTTTGCAGTTCCTTGATTTTGCGCTTTCCAGGTATGTTGCTCAGGTACTGTCTGAGTGATTCTGAAATGGTTTCAGTCACCCCTATTATTACTGTTATCACATTTGCTTTCACATTCCACATGAGCTGAATTTCTATTATGAGGTCTTTGTATTTTAGAATGCTTAAAATTAGCTGAGTTTAGCTGCACACAGCCACTGCTGACAATGTTGAGGGGAATCACAGAAACTGAACTAATCATATTCCTGGAATGCACTCTTATTTTGCAGTAAGATATGCCAAAAACATTCGTTTGGTATGTGACATTACCTGCCAAATCGACCCACCGCGAACGACACCAATTCTAATCTTATGTGTACTCTCAGACAATAAAATATTGGCAACAAAGCCAACTTACAATCAAGTAAATATGGTGCATGATTTGTCAGTCAAAACCCCAGACTACTTCCAGCACAAGAAAATTACCTCATACTTACCAAAATAGGAAGGAGTGCGTGACGTTTGATCATCTGGAATAAGTGATGCATCTGCTAGTGTGTCAAACAGACATCCCACAGGATCCAAAGGATGCCCCACCCATCCATCACTCCAACCAGTACACGTGTGAGGAACCAGTGATGTCACAGGCAAACTAGTCTGTCCACCTGTGCACCTCGATGTGCAAGGAGTGACAAGGTTAGCAGTACTGCTACTTGCACCACTTCGATGTTGTTGTTGTTGCTGCTGCTGTTGCTGGCTCTCATGCCAATGGCGCTGTGCTACTAACTGCTGTTGCTTCATAGTACGCACTACTGCCACAGCCAGCCTCAGTGCTGCCCCCTGGTGCCCATGTGACCTCAGCGCATCCACTCTTGCCGCACATGTGGGCAGGGGTTCTAGAAGCCAATGACACAAATATGTGGTGGACACTTTGCTAGTGAACAGTATTAATAACTGAATGTGCCTGCATAATACAGTAATGGAACACAACAGACAAAGTAGGTATAACATAGCAGTGAGGCATGTTTTTGCATCCACTGTTGCAGTGGAAAAGCAATAAGAACTATTTATTCTGAGTATGTGTCTGTAGCCTTACTTATCCAGTATGCAATGCACATACACCCTATTGTCATCTTTGGCCTGCCCAGCTATACATTATTTTTCCACATTATCTTATAAATGGCACAATTTAAAAAAAAAAAGTTATTGAACACAAAATGTGTGTTTTTATTTTCTCTGTAACTTTTGTGTGGAGCATTTCTTATTCTAAGAAGAACTGAGCAAGATATGATCAAAAATGTATATTGGTCTTAATGTAAAGTACCACTATTCTCGTCAGATTTTAATGAAACTTGCATTTTCTCAACATATAAAAATACTCAAATGTCGAATTTTATGAAAATCCATCTGGTAATAGCTGAGTTTTTCCACGCAGCTGGATGGATGGGTGGACAGAAGGACGGGAGAGACAGATGCAAAGATGATAATAGTCACTCTTCACAATTTTGTGAACACGCCTACAAACACAAAAAACTTAATAAACCTTGATCATAAAACACAACTTTTATATTGGAAATTGCTGCATAAAATTCTCCTGCATCGTACAGTCTGAAGGTGAATAAAATTTGTCCCCCCTGCCCACCCCCTGTTGGTCTTCTAAAATCTTTGTGTATGTTATGGCACAGAAAATGCAATAAATTAAGACTATGGTTTTGTGGGATATGACATGCACCTTAGTAGACAGGCCACAATATTTCTGTTGAACCTGCTGTCTACATTTTCAGCTTCTAGTCCAAAACAGACAAAGCACATTCCTCAACAGTGATGGCACCTACCTACAAAATTACACACTCAATCTTAATACCTACAGCTGTCAGAATCCCTTGTTTCTAACAAACAATTCACTGCATAGCGTCTTCCCTTCATTACAAGATACTGACTATTTAGAATATGACAAGGTTGGCACTGCAGCTTACAGAACACACCCTTCCTGGCAATACCGACATATATTGAGGTCATACTGTAAAACTCTCTTGAAAGCATACACCAATGTGAGAACACTGGTTTGAAATGCACTCACCATGCCACAGTGGCTGTCCTTGGGAGTTGAAACTGCCAACAGTAAGCGAGCTGTCAGGAACATGGCTGCAGTATGTGTCACTGGATAGTATGTGCTTCAGATGCATGTTGTCCCAAGACATGCCGACCGCATCCAAGGCTCTGCAAGCACACGGCTCATTAGACAAAACGATAGGGTAGTAAGTTTCAGTCTGTGTGATATATCAGTTGTCAGCTGGTCTAACAAGACTGCATACAGCATAACAACAGCAGTGAGACACTATTTAGTCACATCTCATCATCTCACCAGCCCACGCTGTTCTTTCTCTGTTAAATAACTTCTACTTCTATATGCACTTTTTTTTGTGCATACCACATTGACCCAAATGTATGATAAAGCCCCTTTACTATCTTCAGTTTTCAGAAACATACATACACAGAACCTGTTTAAATGTGTGTGTGCGTGTGTGTGTGACAAGGCAACAACACTCACCTCCACTCCCCTGCCCCAAAAAAACATTTTCCAGATTATGAATTTAGGAAATTTTCACATCTTATATTCAGGTAAATAATAACAACCATCTTCATGACATTCAAAATAGCAAGGTGCTATACATGCCTCTCAGCATCATTGCACCCATTAATGTGTCCACATGCAGTAATCTGAGAAACAATAAACAGATTTATACAAAGTCTGATGTTACCAGAATCTATGAACACAATATAAACTTGGAAATAACTGGAAATTATGAAAAGACACTACCAGGGCTGACCTCAGGCCGATTGGACCAACGTGATGAAAGTGGGTGCTGTGATGACAGAGGTCCCACACTCATGGGGAATGGGCTCATTAGTAGTTTTTAAAAATATAGTGTGGCATCACACAAAGCTCTAGGACTAATTTTATAATGAGAGTGCAACACAAATGATTGATTTAAACCAAAAAAAACATGTAATGTCTGTGAATGTCTTATTCATAACAGGTGAACTTTGCATTAGTTTAACCTTTATCCAACGAACGCACCGTGTCCTTTTAAAGCGGCATCTTACGAACGCACCAAGAAATTTAAATGCCCTGTACACTCATCCAGAGTCTTAGAATTATAGCCCCGCTCGTTGTCTCCACATTATGTAAAGGTTTGTTGTCAGACTCACGGTCCCACCACTTTTCCCAATTATGTATACATGTACGTCATGGATAGCAGTTTCTAGCCTCCCTGTTAATCATCGAAACCACGTCCGCAACTTGGGCTGTTTGTTTTTATTCCAAGCAAGAGAGCTCTTGCATTCCCTGCTAGAGATACGTTTAGCCCTCCTGCGTATTTCGTTGGAAGGACGGTACTTTGTAAGGCAGTCAACATGAAGCCTCATTCACTCTGCCAAGCATTGCTGTTACAGGAATTTCTACTTATGACGATGGGCTTTGCAGCTGAATTTTCTTTCTGTGTACCCCGCGCTGCAACGAACTAAGTCATTTATTGACTCATATTTCACACTGCTCTTGATTATAGCAGTCAAAACAGAGACAGACTGTCGCAGGATATATTGATACTAAAAGGGACTAAGCACCAACTGTCTTTATATGATAAAATACCAATGGTATATTTTCTCTAATGCCAATCTTACGTTTCAGTTCGGTTTCTGGTCCATTACAGGACGGTTTGAAAAATACGAGTAAGATAAACAGTACCATGTATGCATAACTTCACGCACCCAATAAATATAGGTAATTACTGGCTGCTCTGTGAGGTCATGATTTTCCCAGAACGTATTCTGAAATTCATACGCCTCTTTGGCGAACTCCATTTGGGGGGTTCTAATTTAATCTGAGTTTGATATATAGAAATAAACACATGGGACTGTAAATAGTCCAGCCATAAAACAGCTGAAATAATATAACAACTTGTTCCAACTGTGAAATAATAGGCCGGGCTAAATATTCATTTCTGAGTCAGTAATCTGCGATGTCTGTGCGTGAGAGAGCCAGGTTCCTGTCCCCAAACCAGATAGCTGAACTGGTTTGGGACAGCAAGAATAAAGAAGAAGAGAAATCAAGATACAACATCATTTATTTAGGCAATAGAATTTTATGCATTTTTAGACAACCGCTTAAATAACTCTGTTTTAGTTACTCTTCCCTTGACGGACTAAGCAAATATCATGTAGAGACTCTCAATTCCTCCTCGAAAAAGATACACTGGAAATGATGGTGCAAGTCGGTAGACGGGAACAGCATTCAACAAAGGTTGGTTAGTCATGGTTGGTGACAGCGACGCAGCTAAAATATCATGTGTGAACTGCGAGTGGTGTGAAGAAAAAAGTTGTTAGTGAAGTTCTGAGAAAGTATGGTGTGTGTGTGTGTGTGTGTGTGTGTGTGTGTGTGTGTGTGTGTGTGTGTGTGTGTGTGTGTGTGTGTGTGTGTATGTATGTGAAATGAGATTGTTTTTGACAATACCACACCAAGGCACAACTCCACAAACCTTTAAGCTGAAATTTCCTGTGCATACATCGGGTCCGAAACAGAAGCGTAAGTAAAATAAAATGAAAATTATAAAACTTTTACATCAACTTCCTGCATGTAGGCACCAAACAGTTCTACTAAATCTTTTTTTAACTGAAATATCTCTGATTTATTTGCAAAAAATTCAGATTATTTCATCATCTTCGGTTCACAAGATATGAACGCTTATGGTCAAACACGCACAGCGATTTAAAGGGAAACTCAATACGGTGAAAGCAAACACCGAATTAAAGCTGCGTAAGATAAAGGTTAAAATATCTTCTCAGACATTGGTCCTTCTCTGTCTGTCTGTCTCCCCCCCCCTCCTGAGAACGACGACGACAACGACGACTTGTAGGGGACCGCCACAGACTGCAAGTGCGCCCTGCACTTGCTAAGGCTGGCACTGCATTCTACAATGCATTTCTGTGTGAATCTTGAGCATAAATTGCTTTTTAAGTGTGAAAATACTCCAGATATGATTTGTGGGGAAAAATTAATCATGCATTTTGTCCATAAAATACTTTTTCCTTATCTTTGTGGTTTCAAAGATAATTAAACAAAATGGAACAAACGTGCCAAAACCATTATGTTGTGTGTACGGTGAGGATTCACATCTTCTGTGATGTGACACTTAGCTCCTGGCTGAGAGGTTCCAGATGTTTCAAACAAATGTAGCGCCTTCATCTTCAGGGTCAAATACTTCAAGAAGACATGTCTTCTTGAAGATTGAAGCACGACAGTGCTTCAGGAACCACTTGGCCAATGTCACATCATCACATCTCTCAAAATCTGAATCCTCACCTACACCTCTCTGAGAACCTCAAACTCACACTCACATACATATATGTATATGTATGTTTCTTGAAGCTTAACAGATAAGTGTCCTGCCTGTCATTTGCTACATGTGAAATTTTTCCACTATAAAAATAATATAAAAACATTATGAAGTTCAATAAACATAATTTATTTGTACACACATACAACACTACAATAACACATAATTTGCTGTGCAAATTTATTAGTATTGCAGTGTGATCTTATGTACATCAATAAATAAATACACAAATGCATTCTTTGGTCCAAGAAGAGCACAGCAGAGAATAAGACTGCCAGCTATTGATGACCATTTAAACATAAAAATTAAAATATCTTGGACACAGCACAGCTGTTTTGACAGACAGAGTAGCAAACACTAGTTCAATCTAAGCACAAAAATCAAAATATCTTGGGTACAGTACAGCTGTTTGGTCAGAGTGTCGGTGACCATCTGATCATGTTGGTCAACAATGGGTTAATGTTAGTAATATTGTACACACAATGCACCATGTTCAATACCACACTTCTATCTACCAACTGCCATGCACAGCACTGTGTTTCTTCACCCACACATCAGTTCTTGGCTCCTATGCATTTCAGTGTTTATTAACACCATCTACATAGAGCCTCACTCCAACTGCAGTGCCTTCACAACACATCAAATGCTTATTCGCACTTATCAATTGTCTATTAAAGACTGCAGTTTTCTCACAAATACCCCCACTTTATGTATCATTAAAGTTTTCTGTTAAATGTACAATTAGTAAAAAGGTCAAAAGTTAATAGTTAAGGTCACAGGTTCACCATTATTTAACACCTTAAAACTCTTCAGTCGTAGAGATGAATGATGGCAACACAAGTTGAGAGGTGCAAAACTTAAAATGCCTCACCATTAATTTTATGTGCTTCAACTTTTAAATTGTTTTACCACTGTACATGTCTACAACTGCCTATGGGCTGGACGGTCCGGGGATTGAATCCTGGTGGGGCGAGATTTTCCGCACCAGTCCAGACCGGCCCTGAGGCCCATCCAGCCTCCTTTCTTTCCCGGGGGTAAGCTGCTGCCAGGGCATGATGCTGACCCCTCACCCCCATCTAATGCAGAGGTCTAAAATAGAGTACAGCTATACCTCTACTCTCCCTAAGGGCCTTCGTGGCCTGTGAAAGGGCGAAACCTACCACATCTCTACAACCGAAAAATTTTACGGCATTTAATAACAGTGAGCCTGTGTCCTTACATATTAACTTTTAACCTTATTTCTGAGAAAACTACAATCTTTAACTGATGTGTTCTGAAGGAACTGTGGATGTGGTGAAGAAACACAGTGCAGTTCATGGAAGTTGGAAGATAGAAGTGTGGTAACCGGTTACTGAGTTATGTTGTGCAGTTGTGCTGTAGCTGCTGTCTAGTGCCAGCAGTCAGATAATACTCCACCTGTGAAATACTGTTCTAGGAATGGCTGAAGTGGAAGGTCTGGCATGATGCGGCCTCTGTGTACCAAGTCTGGAACGCCGATTATTATTTTCCATTGTCCGGTATGCCCCACCTCCATCCTCGTCTGAACTGCTGTCTGATGAGTCAAATGCCATATGTAACTGTGAAACATGACATGAGACATATTGGTTCAAGATGCAAATCAACTTACCAGCGAATGTAGGAGGAGCTTTTGTGTTATGTTCTTCAGTACAGCAGTTTACAAGCTTAATACATTTGTCAGAAGCTACTTATAAGGCAAAAACTTATAAAATGAAAACTAATTTCCAGCTACTTCCAGTGTCATGAAATTTTATGGAAAAAAAATGATACCCAAGTATGGCAAAAAAATTACACAATGAAAGTTGTGCCCAATACACAAAATATTAGGTATGGTACTTACTATAAAAATAAATGTCATATAATCAAATTTCCCAATGTTGGGGTCAGTGGGCAATAAGGATCAGGCTCTAATATTTGAGACGCTTCAGGAACTGATGACAACTGAGAAGAGGCACTAAGAACTGTGGGAAAGGAGCTTGCAGAAGGAGTAGCTGGTTTATAAATTATAGAACAGGCATTAATCTGTGTATCTCATATAAGCGAAAACTTGTGAACTGACAGCTCCTGTATCGAAGGATCACAGCATTACCACACAATGCTTCAGGACTTTTGTTATTTAGGCATAAAAAAGGAACGGGTATACTTTTAGAACATTTCATTTATTATTATTTGAATACCACAACAATACTCTAACAGGCTCACTCCTTGTTAATATTCTAGACAGAAACATCTTTTTGGATACACTTATCAACTGAGAGAGTTTAGGAGCAGAAAATGCTGAAAATGAAACACAGCTTCGTGAACTTCCAGGTACTACAAACATAGAGCATCATAATTTTATTGGACAACTACCAATTCCCACTTCCCCTCACTCGTCTATAGTATTAACAAAGCCCACTCAGCTGATTACCCATGTGTCAGATAAAATAAACTCCCTGTACTTCACATAATTAAACAAAAGTTACAAAACTGTGCCAACACATAAATAGCAGGCAATGACAGTGTGTACTTAATGCAGTTTTATGATAAGATAATCACCGATAAAGCAGAACATATCTGAATATTCATGCTAAAAGGTCCCACAGATGTAGTGCAAATATTTCCATGTGCATTTACCTCCCCTCACTTACATCTCCCCTGTCAGTATCATTTCACCACTCCTCCATACTCATATTTCATTCAACTGTCATTGGTGCTTATAACCTTAGTAACCCACAACAAAATCAAATAAACTGTTTCCCCTCCTCTCTCGTCCCTTAACACTGACATTCCCACTGCAGCAGTAAACACAAAAATTACTGAATAATACCATCTTTAAAGGATGGTCTCCTGACACAGTGGATGCTGACAACATGATCACTTACCCCATCCTGCCGTGGCAGTGGCTGTGGCCGGAAGTCGGGGTCTTCTTGTGGACACACATCAATGAGTGTCCACTTCTCCAGCAACACTTTCCAGTGCTGCTTTTCCTGGACACTGCAGTGTGGGTTCAGAACAATACACACCCACAATGCACCTGTAGCAGCAGAAACAGCATTCTATTATTCTTATGGAAAAGCTCACCATATGTCATGCACATCTCTCTAGACATAATGAATACTGATGAAGCAGCAGAATACATGCCTGTCTTACTCTCATATGCATATTTAAGTAAATAATCCATCTTTTCTCATACATTCATGTTAGTTTATTTTTATGCTTTCTTCATTTCAGCTTATATAGTAATCCTGAAGAAAAGAGACAACTTGGAAGACCTATATGTAGAGAGTGCATTAAAATGGATAAAGAAGAATGACAGTCAAGGATGCAGAATCAGTTCTTAGGACAAGATCTAGTTCTAGCCCCTTAGCTTCTCAAGTGCTCTGCTACATGGAGTTGGCTTGTTAGTTTCACTGCAGCCATACGTGTCACACATGTGAAGAATGTAACAGCCATCAGTATGAACATTCTAACGCAGAAGCTTCTCCTCAAAGAACCACCTTACATGATACCCAATTTAAATGACATCAGACACAGAACGAACTCACCCAGTTGATCCCATAGTTGCCTGCACTTGTCTGTCATGGGTGTACCCTGTGTTTTCCACAGGATCAGTCTTGGGTCTGACAGGAACTGTTCGGTTATCAAAGTCAGCATCCTTGCTCCATTGGAGTCCCGCGCCCTTAACATCTCTCTCACCTGTCAAAAACCAACAATCCATGAGCTGGCATTCCAAGCCAACACTTCCTGTCACAGCTATGGTGCAATATAATACCTATGAATAAGACAAAGACAAATATCACACTTTGTGATTATGTCTACACAAAATCCATAACAGCAGAGTGAAATTTGGATTTCATATTCCTGAAGGGACCATTTAGAATTAATGTAAAATCTAGGCAATGAAAATTTGTGTAGCTACTAATGTTCAGCACACTACATTAATCCTGCATTACATTAAAATTGTAATCTAGTTCAGCGTACAGAATTATAAAAGTAATCAAATTCCATTCTGTCACGTGACCATTAAAGCTGCTGCGTGTTTGCTTCTTGCCAAACTCCATACACCTCATTCTCAGTACTAGTGGCAGCAGCTATCATGTATTCATTCAGCACTTTTTCTGCATCATACATTATGTAGTGGGGAGTACCACAGCTCAGCAACTGGGACTTGTCAAGCCATCACCATCATGTTGTAAGAGGAGACCATTGTTAATGGCTCAGCCAGGTCACTCCACTGTACACAATTTATGATGTGTGCGATAATAAGATTACAGAAAAGGTATAAAACTAAAATTTAAAATTGCATTGTTCAATGATTTGCAATTGGAAGCACCTAACTGACAGCAACATGCCAATTTATGCTCAATCTGAACATATAACCAAGGAAGTGTGTAAGAAGCACAGACATATACAACAAAAATTTAAGGTTATTATTCTGGAAGTTCTGGTGGACCAGTAAAAACGGGCATATAATCAAGCGAAAGGAACATAATATCCAAGTTTCAGTGCATATATAAAGGGAACACAAAATTTGTGGTTTCAAGAACATACTGAAAAAACAAACAAACAAACAAGATACAAAACAAAACACTCTGAGGACAACATCAAAACACATTTTTCAATGAAATAAAAAAGATGTAGCATAAATGATGGTCATTATGAATGCCAGTTTTCAAATAGCAGTAAAATGGCAATTCAGTACAAGTAAATGTTTTTTTCACTGCTCAAGTTCCATTCTGTGACCATTCATAAATGGGAATTCTATAGCAGGTTCCACAAAAATCCTCCATGACCAAATTCAATTAAAGGGTGGCATACATGATTTCAAGACACCAGATGCACATGCAGAAAATGCAGGCTGGCTAGGTACCAATCATGAAATAGTCCATTTTTTGGGATGGTTCTGCCTCAATTGCAGTACTGGCTTATCTACAAACTGAACCTATAACAGCCGACATCATGGGAGGATTCATGTCTTGTGGGATATGATGCTGTGTCTGTCTCATTGAGTGAGTGGGTCCCGATATTTCACAAGCACTATGATTATTTGAAACACTGGGAACCATTCATCCGGCAACACAGCATTGTACATCAGAAAACTCAATCGTCAAGAACACCACATGAGAAGCCCAAATCTGGCAACTTCATGGGTGATTCTGAGAACAAATTTAGCTCTCTGTTGATAACTTGGAATATCAAAGAATGTTACACCAAGTGACAAAATGCCACGTAATGAATCTTGCTGTGACATGATGTGTTATCAGCCATCATGTCACACCTTTTTCCACCTAATAATCATCTTCAGAACTGTGGCCACAAAGACTTTGTTTCACCATTGGAAATGGAAGAATTTCCCCCACATAATCACAATCAATGTAACATTGGTTACACAATTATACGCCATGCACTTTTTCTGACAGACCCGCATACAGAGCATTACCTACCAGAACACCGCATGGGAACCAATGGCATTACCCCCCACAGTTCTGCCACTTTTCTCAACACGACAGTTCCTTCAACCACATTTCTGAGCACAGCTGCTTCAAGTACTCATATTTCAGTGGTTAAAAAGTTGTCTGTCAGCACTGTGACAATTAACGGCTGTGACAATAACTACAAGACTGAATGGTGATCCTTGTGCAGAAGCTTGGACTGTAGACATTTCAGATGGTGAAAAGTTTTGTCCCAAGTTCCTGAATGCTGCACACATATTCAGACACATGACAACCCAACATTCTAATATACACGATGTACCAAAAGTCAATTTGCCAGCATAATGACGTACAGGTACTAAACAATGATAGTTTTCTTTTTACTTGTGGCAGATTGTAACACTTGTCATGTCAGTGTTATTTTCCTATTGTCAATAGCCATAGCCAATTTCTGCCAATGGGTGACTGTACATACAGTTATTGCAGTAAATGGTGTTTCCCTCAAATGTAACTATAATCTCGGTACAGCAACTTCTGGAATACTTGTATTTTGTTGTGAATTTCAAAACTACTGCACCCCATACATGATATTCTGAGCATCAGACTCCACCAAGCTGAGAAATCCACTGCACAGTCTTGCATCTAAATACAAGGCAAACCATAACAACCAGTTTAAAATTAATGATCTTATGTGAGGAATAGCAAACAGTCATAATGCCCTTGCACCAGGACCAAAATGATTGCCACAACATTAGTGTGTATCTGACATTACCTAAAGCACGTACACACACAATGAAACTGTGGATGTGAGGTTCTCACAGCAACCTCACCAAGTATTCATGTCTTCTGAGATTCAACAGTATGTCACATGCTACGCAACGGCCAGCGTTCCGAGGGAATGGGGCACCTTCATCTTCAAGAACAAAACTGTCCATTCCACGTGGACAGCCTGATTTCAGATGAGGGCACTATAATCCACCAAAACCTCAGGAACCTCTCACCCAAAGACACAGTATTGCATTTCAGAAGACAAGATCCTCATAAAATAAAAAAGAATGGAATTTACTCTCTTCTGGGATGTAACGAGTGTAGTTTGCAAGATAGGTACCAATGTTGCACAGAAACCCCTGGCCTCTATGTTGCTGCTATTCACTGATGTACGACATGATGTCTTTCTCTAAGTGAAGAATACATATTCAGTCCACTGGACAAAACAGCATTACGAAAATCTGCTCCATCGCCTAACAACAGTCAGCAGACAAATTGTCACGGCAAACAAACCCTGTACCATTAAGAAATGCGAGTGCTGTCTGACACATTCTAACCTTTGCAAACAAGGAGTTTAGCTGCTTGTTGGCATTGTAGTAACTGCCTTGGGACAGGTATGACTTGACCTGTTCACACACTTGCTCCTCATCCAGGTGCCAGCTGTGGTCGTCGTCCGCACTCGCGCCAGCCGTTGGGTCAGGGGCCCCTGGTAAAACATCTTGCAGTATTATGACACACCAGACATATGCAATAATCACTTGAATCTCAACTCCAAAAGCGAATTATTCTAATATCATCTGACATTGCTGAATTATATTTTTGTTCCGTTTGTTAGACATAAAAACACGAGTATCACGATACCACAAACACTGTTGTCAGATTTACCAAGCCTGCTACTCTTTGTACTGTAAAATATATTATAGGGGTCTTTAAATGCTTCTTTATTTATATTATACAATTTGTCATGAAACACAAATTTTATGTAAAAATTTGTTTCCTACCTGCAGTGTGATATTCATAACACTGCCATTATGAATTATAAAATAATAAACTTACAAGAGTAATTCTTTCTCGGTTTAGTAACACATGGAAAAACTTCAAAATACAATTGTTTGATGCCAGCATAAATAAACTGATAATGTAATAAAAGGTAAAGGTAAAGCAGTCCCGTTACAGATCTGGAGTGGCCCAGAGGGTTCCAGGAAGTTAAGGTTCCCAGATTTCACGATCACAGCACAGGATGGTGGTAAGATTGTCAGCCATAGGCACCGGCCGCCTTTACCCCCCAAGGAAAAACACCTGGTACTCATTTCTGTTAGAGGCTGAGTCGACCGCAGGGCCATAGTGCGACCGGATGGATAGCGCCACTGAAAAATTCCAATGACACCATCGGGAATCGAACCCGCGACCTGCCGGTTTGTAGCGTAATGCCTTAACCACTAAGCCACCGCACGCCCCGCTGATAATGTAATGGACAGCTTTTATGAGGAGAAATTGCAGATGACTTCTGGGAGTAAACCACAAACTTTCTGTTAGGAGAATCCATTGCAGTATTAGAAAAAGTATTTTAAACGGACGATTGAGAATTATTGTTTCTGAAAATACAAATGGCTAGTTGTACGCATGAGAATAATTCGCACGCAGAAACAGTAAAATATTCAATCAACAAAAACGCCGTCAGTGTAATCTTAATGAGCTTTAAGATTTGTACTTACTATTTCGCGATGCTGGGTTAATTCTTTTAGATATCAACGGATCAGAAGCAACGTGAAAAATATTAAGCAAAACGTTGAAATTGACAGTCCGGCCTCAGGCGGAGACCAAGGGAAGTACCTAGCCTCCGCCTGAGGCAATACTGTCAATTTTCAACGCTAGACCTTTTGTTACAAAAATTTTTGAGACAGGATTTAAAATGAGACTGCATCAATGTCGAATCACAAACTTTCTAAAAAGGTCTGTCTTGAAAAGGTCCGTTCAGTAGATCATGATGTCGCAAATAAACCGCAACGTTTTCCTGTTTCACAATGATAGTGATGGCGCTAAACAGTGGTAAACTTTGTGCATACACAAATTTAACTGTCAAGGCGACAATGTTGTAACACCAGAACATTCATCAACACGGACTGCAGAGGCGTAGCTAGGTATTTTGTTGCCTGGGGAGGTTGAACAAAGTGGCGGCCCCTAACAGAAATTATAAATTTAAAAAATCACTTACTGTATTTGCCTTATTTGGCTGAATAATTAGAAGTTTCTGAGCGCACAAAATCAAATATTTTCGTTTACAATATTCATTCTCCTGTCAGCAGCGACCGCACCACACTCCCCCACCCTTCAACCCACTCACCTTCCAACACATAACCTTAACTTCTGCACTCAACATACCACATCTCAAATCCTGCCATATGCTGTGTACCGAACTTAACTGTCATCACGCGGCGGCTTAGTGAAACTTCTCAGTCGATGCTCACGTTCCACCTAGGTTGTCGTAAATACTGTAATTATAGTTCCGTTTCTCATTTCATTCGCACAATGCCATGTCACCACGTGACTCGGTCCCACACTTCGAACCTACATTTGCATCAATCATAGCAATTAATAATACTGAACGTCTGAAGTTTATGATGAATCGTGTTAAAACAATAAATAACTCTAATTTTATCCAAAACAAAAGCACAAGATAAATTTCGTGTTGAAATGTTACCTACATTTTTGTACAACGCCCCCAAATTTATCTTCTTATCTTGATATAGAGTGCAGCTTGACGTAATGTGGCATAAACGAATTATATGAATTCACCGTCGTCATTATAACAGCGTGAAGAATGGAAAAGACTTCGTTTTTAGGCGCGTTCGCAGAATGGCGAATATCGACTATCAGCTACGTCATGTCTGTCTGTCTGTCCGTCCGTGTGGAAAAATTCGGATCCCACTACACTGATTTTCATGAAATTTGATATTTGAGTATTTTCGAAAATCTGTCCAGAAAATTCAAATTTCTTTGAAATCTGACGCCAATAACGGGTACTTTACAAGAACACCAATACACATTTTTTATCATATCTCGCTCAGTTCTTCTTAGAATGAGAAACGTTCCAGACAAAAGTTGTAGAGAAAATCAAAACACACATTTTGTGTTCAACAATTCC
>Ga0209629_10001079_pt1 | contig 16469 bp, 9 predicted proteins | sample TergutCu122P5_FD_187286 | JGI IMG/M metagenome (GOLD analysis project Ga0209629, IMG submission 187286) | Cubitermes ugandensis P5 segment gut microbial communities from Kakamega Forest, Kenya - Cu122 P5 (SPAdes) (version 2) | ecosystem: Host-associated > Arthropoda: Insects > Digestive system >...
CCCGGACTGGTGGCTTGAAAGGCCGCGGAGTATATATACACCGTGCGGACAGAAAGTGTTGAAAGTTTAAATGGCCGCTGGACGGAAAGTGTTAAGCATGTGATTCTACTCAGAGACCTTGGACTGATTTCTGACTTGCTCTCCAAAGTTTCTGTGAATTTCTGTTTCCACTTTCCCATATGACAATAGAATTTGATATTAGTATACTGCACAAGACACATACATTTTTTCTCCACTCTTAATTCTTTTTACAAATTGTTCTCATCTAGGCCTTATCACATTGGTGAATCTAAAGGAAGCCAAACAATTCCACTGTATATAGGAGCAGTGCATTTCTGGACATGTAACATGCCTCCAACAATGTTACTATAATTTATTTGTATCATGAAGCTTATTGTCGGTGCCATGTAATTGTTACATAAATTGAGTAATTCAAGACTGAATCTCACTGAAATATTTTAATGAGTGGCAGGGTCCTTGCAAAATACTGCTAGTACTGTTTTGTCCTATCTCATCTTTTTACTCTTTGGAATTTTCCAGTTTTTATGAGGTTCTTTTTCTCCTGCTCCATAACTGTCCATCATAACATAAGCCATTATTATATCCATATCCACCACTTAAAAATTCTACTCATATTTCGTACTAACCACAATGATTTTGATTATCCCTCTCCATGTTTTCTAGTGGTTTCCATTAAATTAAATTAAATACATTTGTCTTTAGTCATCTCCCTTGCTTCTGAATGGGCAGATCATCAAATTTAAGTTTCTTCCCTTTGCGCACTGTTTTCTATTGTATCCTTTCTTTTTCATACTAATTTACTCTGTATGTAGTTACTTACAAGCATCGTAATTTCTGATATTTCATTTGAACTATTCGTAGTACCCAGTATTTAACACAATAAATTGATATGAGTACTGTCAATTATTTTAAATTTTAACCATATACCATGTATTGTTTTTTCTGAATTCCATGGTATTTAATGCAACAGCCATGCTGCTGCTGAAACAAGTTACATACAAAGTTTTGACAGTTACAGAAATTCATGTGCCACCAATGTGATGAGTATGACAAAAACAAGACCAGCAAGTGGATAGATATAACCTCCAGTAAAACAAGCTTACAACGTAGTTGTGTCTATGCCATTGTACCACAAGGACAAGTGATCAGTACTATAAAATGTGAAGTGGTAAAAGTGATTCTAAGAACTTTCAGTTCATTCATTTCTACATTTTGTAAGTATTTGTGGGTATGTGTAAATATCTAGTAGCCTTTTTGAAAGAATACTGTCTTCTGGGAACCCAGAAGAAAATAATATTGATGGTCACCATTGTGAGGACCTCAAATGTCACAGCCTTTTTTAAGTTTGAATCAAATATTAAACATGGAAATAAATTGAAATATGTGTCAAGCAGGTTATTATTGATCAGTAGTATCTAACTATTTCTTCTTTTCTGGGACACATTGTAATCTTTACATTAGCTGCCCTTGTTATCATTGTTTTTAAAGTAATGTATTGGAATTCAAGCTTAAATTCTAGTATTTGCACAACCTGCATTCAACTGTTGTATATTTGTATGTATGTATGTATGTATGTATGTGTTTGTGTGTGTGTGTGTGTGTTGGAATGTGTATATGAGTAATGAATCTTTGTGCCATGCTATGTAATAGCCCAAAAGAGAGTTATGTAGTACACACAGTATCCTGTCAGTAGTAACAAACATATCAGTAGACCATGAAAGATTTGTAAAACACCTAATTTTGAGAAGGGTAAGCAGGTACATAGCTATAATCAAATCATATTAATCTGTGTTGAACAAGATTTAAATTAATTAAAACTCATTAAGTAACCAGCGAGTTGCAGATGTTCACCTGTGATACAGTGTTTCAGAAGTAATATATACTCTGATTCAGGACAAGAGAGAGCAAAAAATGGTTGTCTGCTTCATTTCATAGGTGAAAAATTCACAAAGGTTTCATTATCAAAAACCAGAATTGAAACATAATACTGGAATATAGTCACCACAAAGGTAACGTGCTTTAATGATGATCTTAATTTTGACACTGAATGGGATTGTAATTTGACATCAGTGTTTTGGAGAAACATGTTACCTCCATCTTCCTGGTTCATGTGCACAATGTATCTACCTTACTTATTCACTCATCTTGATACTGGAGGCAGTACATTCCTCTCCAATACATTAATCAACTTATAATCCTACATGGTGTCAAAACCCAGTTGCCTGCTTTGTTTAGATTAAGTCTTATGGGAACTACAAATGACCAACTTTTCTTATTATTTTCAATCTAAGTTGCCAAACAGGATTCGTACTTTACTGTCAGTCAGTGTTTCTGAGATGTTATAGGGAAGATACTGCATGTTAATTCAGTGGGTTGACTAAGTCATCATCCTTATAAGTTTCCTTTAATGTCCTGTTTAAGTAGCTTTCTACTTGTTTCTTAGTAGAAAGCAATTTTTTTCTCTTATGACTCACATTGGTAAATTATCAATGTATGGAAGATATGGCAAGTTATGCTCAATGAATGAGCTATACACATGCTTACTCTTCTCTTGCTGTAAATACAGTAGAATCGCCATTTAATATCTGTTTAGGAGTCAGTATTTTTATACCTTAAATCCAGAAAAATATAAAATGGGGGATGTGTCCCAGTAATACAGAAAAGTTCTGCTGTAGTTATAAAAATATTGTGTTCACTCTAAATTTAAACCTAATTATGTTTTACCTAAGCCAATTTTATATTCAGATTTGTATATTTATTTTGTGAGACATTTAAGAAAAAACCTTGAACAGTGAACTAAATTTTGGGTTTTGCTGTGCTACACATTTTATGAGTATTCTTGTCAGCAGATCTGGAAAGAGATAACATGTATGAGTTAAAATAACTCAATTTATAACAGACACTATTGAGTAGAGTGCAAATTCAGAATGAGTTGCATGCATGTGTACCTGAAGTGTTACTTTTGCTTTGTTGGTGAGATGTGATGAATGAAGAACAGCTCTCTCTCCACATGTTCAAGTCTGCTCAATCTAGTATCATCAATATTGTAGGAGCACAGGTATCTCCTGACAACTTCAAAGCTTGAGACATCTTCACCAAACTCAGGAATTGGGGGTTCCTCAGTTGCTTGTCATTGCCACCATCTTCTATACCATTGCCACTTTTCACTGGCTGACAGAGTTCCTCTATGTTTGTGGTGGCCATTGTCTTAATGGTTTTATCTGCATTCACAAAATCTGAGAACTTAGTTGCTGGGTTTGAAAGTAGCTTCTGTTCTTCCACTCCAACCTTCTTGTTATCATCCTTGAATCTTCTTGTGTCTCTGAGATTTGACAGTAATACACTGTTGGGATAGTTGGCAGTTGTTTCTGACATTGCTTCACTTCACTGCACATAATGTAAACACAAGCCCTGAATTGAGGCTGCAAAATGTTGTAGGGATTGACTTTTTATATCCTAAATGTAGGAAAAAAAACTGAGCCCACACTGCAGAAAAATCTCAAATCAAATTATAAAACCTTTAATTGGGATTCTACTGTATATCTTGCAAAATTAATACATTTCACAATCTAACATGATGATAAATGTCAGGACTTACATTAGGAAACCCATCAGTTATGTGGTGACGACATCAGAATAAATGTGTAGCAGTGCTTTTAGACTATGACTCAGGATTTTTATCTTTGAACTGGAAGATATCCTGATTATAAATATACACTTCCATACACAATATTCCCCAGTGCCAGGAGATACAGAAGACTGTTGTTTTATCGTTAACTCTATAAATTGTTAGCATGTGTTTCAGTCTGTGCCATTGTAAGTAAATGGTTGTTACTTAAGAGTTTAATGTATTATATGGCAAGTTTCACCAATCTCCATTTACTTGAAAACAATATAACTCCTTTATGATACTTAAAATCTGTCAGTTTGTACTGCAAGAAATAAAAATCTGCATGTCTGTGTTACAAAATAAATATTTGGTAATGCTTTATTTTGCTCTTCTTTCTTTTCTTATATACATATGGTTCATTGGTGGCCAGTTTCTGTTTGCAGTCAGTACACATTATGGTACTATTTTGAAGGTGTTAGTGGTCTTTCAAATGTTTATAATGCAGTATTACACTGTATATTTGATAGTATTCCTCTAACCAGTGTAACTTATGAGTGTGCATTGTGAATGACAATATAAGAACTTCTACATATGATAACCTCACTTGAGCAGTTATTTTTCATTGTTAAAATAAAACTGCCTTACAAGATGTCAGAAGTGTTTCAACAAATATTAACTTCTGAAAGGGATTTTAGTTTTGAAACATATTTTTCTTCATTTCATTTTACACATTGTAATGACTCATAGTCTAAAAAACATAAAAAACATTGAAGATTGAAATACTAAAATGCATTACATATTGTTAATATTGTTTAAAGTAATTAATGTTACTCTCTACACAACTTGATTATAGTTAGGTAAGTACGTATTCACATTAAACAACTACATGCTGTCATCTTCAGGCTATACACTTTTTACAAGACAGCAGTTTCTCACCAGATCTTCTCCCAGCATATACACTGTGAATAAACATGTTAAAATACTATCATAATGTCTAATGTTTCCTGCATACATTCTATTTTCATTATATATATTTCTCCAGGTTTTACTTGGAAAGGAATTTTCTCATTCTGCCCTTTGTTACTAATATGAATATACATGTCTAGTACCAAGTATGTAAGTGCATACATCATCACTTTATTCCATTGTTAACAATTTTATTATTCAAGGTACATCTTTTCTTACATGATTTTTTTCAATTATATACTTTTCAGATTCTACAACACAAAATTTTATACACAAAACTTCCTTTTTACTCAACCTTATTATCAATCATCTAGCAGGAAACCTGGGAGATTGTATCTATTTAATATTTACTTCCTACAGTAATATGTTTACAACATGTGTGTGTGTGTATATATATATATTTGTATGCATTTATGTGAAGATTGAGATCTCATTCTCCAGAAACACAAATATATGTTGGCAGACCACATGTAGCTGTTGAAAGAGAATACAAATGTACCTGACTATAACTGTTTAGACAGTCAGTACTTGCATTCAACAACTGAACTCTAAACACAACAGGATGCACAACTTCAAAGTTACATGTGCTTATAGATTATATGTTTTAAATATGTCCTGCTGTCAAATCTTTCCTTTGAATTGCATTCACTGCCAGCATACCATGTCAGTGAGATAATATATGTAGCAACACTAACACTACATGCCACCATAATTTTCTTTTACAGGCTGAATTATAACTACAAGCTCTTTATAAGAATGTCTGAATTTTTAAAAGAAATGAGATCATATATCAACAGTGTTTATTAACAAACGTGTAGGTGCAATGAATTTATGATCACTAAGTAATTTTCAATAATGGGAGACCTTAACAAATATGTCAATAATACATTTTGAGCTGAAGTTAAATGACAGTCTTGCCAATATTTATGTATTGTACCTAAACATCACATATTTTTATGAGAAAATATAGACATATAACCTTTTATAGGAGATCAAGAGAAGAAAATTTATTCAGTTATTAGCCTGTAAAAGTAATAAATGCTGCCTGTAATTTTCCAATCAAAATTAATGGTAATGTCAGTTTAATTTAATGTGGTATTGCTACATAAAGTTAAATTGTATTTTTTAATACATTAGTTAAATGTCAGTTGCAGAAGTTAAATTATTGTAATGATGGAGCTGTTATAACTATCTTGTGTTTTCCACAAAACAATTTAATGTATTAACTGCATGTAACTGGACTGTATTATTAGTGTGGTTATTAGTGAAACTTTGGCCATTCCCCTAAATATACTATTTGTAGTCTACCATAAACAAGGTATAGGAATAAGGTACTTCAGCTGACATCAACACAAAAGAAGCCATCTAGCCAATTGAGAGATTCTTCTATATATCTGAAGAAGTGAAGGTGTGTAATATTGTAGAACTGATGCACGGATGGATGGTTTTTATATTGTATGTAAACTTCAAGGTAACCAGTTACAATCAAAATGGCTGCTTCCTTGAATATTATAGGTCTGAAAGGTCTGGAGTAATACCTTAGTGTGATACATTTGTGACCATCATGAAAATTGAAATGAAAATAATTGAACAGTTGCTGTGCTGAAAATGGCATTGTAAAGTGCAGTTAAGTGATGAAGTTCTTCCACTTTTCAAATTTTATGTACACATCTCATGCCAGCACTGTTTTGCTGAAATAGTAACATGTATGTCTAGTTTATATATTTGCTTTGTAAGGGAACATACAAGATTTCCATCAGTTTTGTGTCATATTTTAAACAGTACAAAGTTGTTTTCATAGCTGAAGGAATAGTTTAAAGAATGAACATTAATATAAGCAAGCAGGTGGTGAGATTATACATATGGAAAAAAAACTCTGTTGTGTACATATAATAAGTGTATATGATTCATGTCACAGAGAAACATTGCATTACAAAGGATGGAATCCCAAAGACTTTATTCAATTATTGATATTAATTTTATTTTTAAAAAAAAAATAAAGTGGGAATATCAAGACTGATGTTTATTTTTATCTTTAACATGGGATGAGACATACATATTTTTATAACAGGATTGCATTTATTTGTATGACTTAAGTTGTATTCATGGTTTCTGAAATACTGAGCACAAGAATTAATCTTGTATACAGTAGGCTGCCCATCTTAAACTTGTTCAGTAAATTGTATCAAAACAGTATATAATATACAAATCACACAGATTCCTCTGTTTGTAAGAGTTAAGGTCCACAGTACTGCTGATGAATATTCCTATTTCCTGGGTTATGACACCATGCAGATTGGTACCTATGTACCAATCTGATGTTTTCAGGGAATTATCTGTCTCCTGCTATGGTTATGCTGAACATGTAGGCAGTATGCTTGTCCAAGACACTGGTACCTATTGCCAGTGTACATGGCATCATATCCCAGAATACAGGAATCACCTTCAATGTAATTGGTGTATTCACATGCATCAAATGTAGAACCAAGAATGTGTAAATAGTATGCTAGTCATTCTTAAATTTTTCAGTGGTTCCTTAATTTTGCAGAGTATTTCTCAGAATTTCAGAAAAAAGGAATATATCCTTGTCTTCCTGTTTTTCTTCTGGGCATAAAATTTTAAGTTTGTTCCTCCAAGCTGGAAAAATTCCAGAAACCGGAGCCTCTGTTATCAGCAGTGGATAAGAGGGACTGCAGAAATGTCAGCAGGTACAGGATTATAAGCTTACTTCTACAGAACTGAGCATTAAAAGAGAAATGAACCGTAGTATGTTCCACATCAGCCTTGACGTATTCTCAAAATCAGCCACAAAATAAGATTTACTTTACTTTTTTTTTTTACCACCATGTATAAAAGTACTAGTATTATAATGTTCATGCTTTAACAGCACTGTAAGTACAAAAATATTTACAGTTGTAGTAATAATAACTTAATTTCCAGCATGTGGCAGGTTGAATTTTAACTACTCTAGCCTTTCCACGGCTTCTTCTGTAAGAATGACCACAGCTTAATACGTTTTTAAGACAATGCACTGCAACAAAATGCATTTTGAAGATTTATAAGCACAGTAGTTACATGAATACACCAATTATTTTATACATTAAAATTTAAGGGATAATTAACTATAACAATTACAAAAAGTCTGGTAAAAATGGGTTCTTTTTAACACAATTTGTGTCTCATATTTAGATGTCATATAGGCACTACAGCAGTATCTGCTTTTATAAGCCATGACAAAGTCTTGAAGTACTTTGTTTTTTTTTTTTTTTTTTTTTTTTTTTTTTTTTTTTTTTTTTTTTTTTTTCCCCCCTCTTCCCACTCTTCTATATATCACACACAGAAATACCATATTCTCACCTGTATATGGGTCCCCAATTTTGTATCATTCCATTTTCAGCAGTCTGTGTGTCATGAAACTAAGGATACCAATGCGGGGGCACTGTACTTTATATGAATTTTTGGTGATGAAGTATGTGTGACAGTGTTTGAAATTTGGTTAAACACACAGGCCTTCATAAGTCTTCACAGTAGCCAAATAATATTCAAGTCTTTCCTGTATCAAAACATAGACTATTGGAAGGCAAATTTTGGTTCACGTCTCAGGTTACACACTACAAGACATCATGGAACATTACTTCAAAAGTAAATTATAAAAGGATGACTGTACAAGATGATAAAGAACTAAAACTTCATAGCAAAGCAGAAGAGACTGTAAGATTTGGATGGAACCAGTATGACAGATTAATCTCCACTTCCAGCTGTCAAAGGGTGTTCAAACAGGGATGTCCATGACAACAAATGAAATTATTGTTGATGATGACTCCACTCCCAAATGCAGCCTTAGGTGTCAAGGTGGGGACAATACATGGGTGGCCCAAACAATATCCATCAGTTCACCGGTGACATGACAACGGGCAAAAGATAAAATTTGACACCACATATAAATGCTGGCTCTTTACAGTGTTTTATGTTTTATTTTGCAGCTGCTGTTACAGAAGACCAATTGGTACCATCAATAATAATAATAATACTTGTACACATTAGTCACTTGACATTTTCCAGTATCTTATGTGACTAAATTTGAATTTTTTTTCTGATTGTTATTCAAATGTGACATTAAATGTGGAGTAGCCTGGAGGGTTATCATTTGGTGATTGAACACTTCATTACATAGTTTTGTAACAAAACACTGAGATTTCTTTGCATTCTTTGATTTCTCCACTTTAAAAACAATTACAGTGCTACTGATATAATGACCCAAACTATGACCCTTCTTAAAAGCTGGGTGTGAATGAAGTAGCATTATATTTCAAGGGAAGAATAATTTCCAAACAAACCAGGAAACAAATATTTTAGAACAAAAATTTAAAAATTGACATTTCTGGCTAATTGATGTGGACATCTACTTGGGGAAGCACAGGATATGTGCAACCACAGATGACAGCAACCCAGATAACAATGTATAATTCATTCTATAAATGACTTCCTAGTAGTAGTTTGGGGAGAAAAATGAGAAATACATGTACTGACAGATATGCACAATCTACCATTGAATGTTACCTTTGGGTGACCAGCATGGAAATCCTGTAATGCCTAAAATTACAGAGAACTCCAAGTATGGTGATAAAAGGACAGGGTAGTGACCAATTACTTGATAAAACACCAGGAATGGAGGTGGACCAAAAAGAAAAGTTTGCTTCTGAGAGTTTATAATTCTAAACAGCTCCTTCCTTTCTGACTCCCTTTGGTGCTGCCAAAATGACTCAGATACTTCTGACTTTCCCCTCATGTGGACCTTGATTAAAAAGGCTAGGAATTTACTTTTCCCATGTTAACCCCTGGGCAGACCACTTACTTTAGATAAACCACTTCCTTGCTTCAAAGAAATTATGAGAAACAATAGCCAGTCTGATCCTACACACTGTATTGCTGCATTTTGTATGAATGAGGAAACAAACAGCATATGAAATGTGATGTGGATCTTCATACTGGTAAGTTTTTGGAGACAATCACTTCAAATCCAACCTCTGTTGTGGTATCAACAGGTTATGTAATTTTCTGGAAACAGAAATCTCACTAAACAGACAGGTAAGACAAACGATTTATTTTGCTGTTTCCTACAGTGCACTGCCAAGTAACACCATGGTAAATGGCACAGGAATTATACAACCGCAACTGCTTTCAAGACCTAAGTATATTACCAGGTTAATACCATACCATGAAGGTGTATTGTCAACTTCACACTTCATCCACTGTATCTCTGTACCCACTGGATACAAGCCTGGATATGTCTTGGGGCGGGTGTAGATGCAATGAAGAGAAAAAAACTCTGCTCTGGTAGGGAATCAAACCCAAGCCAACCTGTCTATAGTCTATTTATATACTGTCTGAGCTATCCCAGCTGACACTACATAATTCAAATGTATTTTATGACAAAGTATTAAAACCATGCTATTAAACTTTAATGATGTAGGAACAAAAATATAATATTTTATAATTTGGTAAATGAACCTTATATTTCACCTGTTGAATGCATCTTGTACATGCTACTGCTCATGGCAAGTGGGTAAGTATTGTATCTGGATCTTTGTGAATAATAAGATTTACTGGGTGATTAGTCTCAGTGTGTCAAAGAGAGAAAAAGTTGCATGACAACAATATACAGTACTGTGATGCTTGTGGCATTCTTCAGCAGAAGGTAAAACTCTCAAGTGATATCTAAAGAGTGAATCACTTCTGTGAGCACTGCAAGTTACAAATCTTCAACTCTGTTACATATTCAAAGTAAGAACCCTTCCTTCTGATAAAAATTAAAATATGAAGTTAATAACCCAACCAATTTATGGTGGGTTTGTAACATTCAAATGCACAGTAATAATGCCTTCTGCAATCTGCCAATATATCAGCACCTCGATCAAAGGATGCCTACATTTATTAATGACATTTGTCTTTGTAATAATAACACTAATACCAAAGTATTGGATCAATTCCAGCTTAGACACATACCTTCTGATGCAAGATCTGAGGGTCCACAGCAGTGCTGCAGAAGATTCCAAGTCTTATACAGTACTAAAACATGTTGACTGGTATAGTTACTGATATTTTGAAATATGGCAGTGCCTTCATGTTCATGAGATACAGCAGGCAATTTACACATATAATGGGTGTTTATGATAAACACATCACATGAATAACGCTGCACCAAAGTGGAGAAAACCTACATTTTTGGTATGAAATACAGTAAGGCCTCATTTAAGGTTTTCTGAGCAATACTGTATTTGGACACTATACTGAAGAAAATTCTAAATTCAGGAAACTCAGCAGTGGCCTAAAAGCACATACACAGTGTGACTATTAAGTTTTAGGACTGGCATTATAAAAAGTATTTGCGTGAAACAAATGACACTTTTATTGTTTAGTTTTCGACATACATCCCTTCTAAATGTACGCACAGATTTGCACAGTCATACAGCTTCTAGATGCCTTTGTAGAAGTCGTCCTTTGCAATGGTGTTTAATGTACTTGTCACGGCCTTCTGGATGTCCGAAATCGAGTCAAACAGATGCCCCTTCAAGTGAGATTTCACTTTCCGGAACAAAAAGTAAACAGCAGGTGCTAAATCTGGCGAATACGGAGGGTGCTCGAGCACAGTCACTTTTCGTTGGGCCAAAAACTGCTTGACGATTGTCTCGTGTGATGACCATGTTGGTGATTTTCTTCAATTGGCAAGGCATAATCCACAAAGAATTTGTTCCGGAGGGTGAAACTATCACTGCAGTGTACTACAAAGGTATAATGGAAAGGCTCCTAAACAGAATTCAATGTGTTAGACAGGGCATGTGTGAATCTGGTGACTGGCTCATTTTGCACAACACCCCGTCCCACAACGCGACAATCATCAAGCAGCTTTTGGCCCAACAAAACGTGACTGTGCTCCACCACCCTCCTTATTTGACAGATTTAGCACCTGCTGATTACTTTTTGTTCCCAAAAGTGAAATCCCACTTAAAGAGGTGTCTCTTTGACTCGATTTCGGACATCCAGAAGGCCGTGACAAGTACAATAAACACCATTGCAAAGGACAACTTCTACAAAGGCATCCAGAAGCTGTATGACCATGCAAATCTCTGTGTACAGTTACAAGGGATGTATCTCAAAAACTAAACTATAAAAGTGTCATTTCTTTCACACAAATACTTTTTATAATGCCAGCCCTAAAACTTAGTAGATGCACTGTGTACATATTAAATACTAAACAGGGGCAAAATCAGCACTGAGAAATATGAAATTGGGATTCCATTACACATTTGTTTTATTTCCAACTACTGCAGAAAGCTTTAAATAGGGGACTCCGCTGTTTACTTTCTGTTAATCTGATGTGATGGACATTTAATGTTGTAGGTTCTTCTGATCCTTCAGGTACTTCATCAAATAAATACGACATTTTCAAAACATGAATACACTGATGTGTGTAACGAGAATAGCCACACATTACACTCACATGCAGGACCACCTTTTATTTTCTTTTCCAGAAAAACCTAAAATTGATCAGAGATTTTTGGTTCTCAAAGCAGTGTTTCTGAGGATTCAAGTCTTCCGGGATATGACACTGTACTGGGCAAGTGGTACCTGATGTTGCAAAGTAACTTAGTGCCTTCATCTTCAAGGGTCAAGCAACCCAAGATAAATAGCAGGTACTCTCTGTGGACTGCTTGATCCTTGACGATGAAGGCACTATGTTCCTTTTCAACACCAGGAACCACTCACCCAACAACAGTGTCATATCCCAGAAGATTCAAATCCTCTAAAATTAATTCATTTAGTGTTTTGCTAGAGCATCCAAAACATATTATTTTATCTCCTAATGTATTGTTTCAATGCAAAATCATCTGACAGATGATAGCAGAGCAACTCCAGACACTGCTAAGATGGAATCCTACAGGATGGCACATAGGGATCTAATGAGACATTACCAACAGACCATCCCATTTTATTTTGTAATGTGTCATATAGGAAATAAATTTTTAATATACTTCACAAGGGAATAACCTACACTATGGAGTTTTAAATACATTTACTACACAACTGAGTTCTATTTAACACTTCATGTGACTGTTACTTGACAAATTTTTTCCACTATCTGACAGTACCTTCTAAATTACATGAAATTTTCAAATGAACTAAATAATCCCTAAATAATTTTCTGCAACAACAGAATACAATTCAAGAATGCAGAGAAACTGGGAATTCCTATTTAATTTCATCACTTCTGCATTTGGTGGAGAATTTCATTACACTAACAGTTTACTGCATTCAGAAAAGACACACACACACACACACACACACACAGAAATATCCAAAACAGCAGTATTCAATACTGATGGCATTAGGACTATGTTCACATTGTCATATCTGTTACATTAATTTAAAAATCCTGAGCCCTAAAATGCTGAATCCATCTCATACGATTCTGACAGTTTCCCTTTACATACATTTACAATTGGACTAAGATTTCTTGCAAAATGTCATTAATAAATGTAGGTCAGCTCTTAGCATGCTGACAGACTAAAACAACTTATATTACCATATAATTAACAGAGTCATTCATGTATCTTCAGAGGCAAATTTTGCATGATGGATTCATATTTTCCTTGTCCACTGGCTCCACAGCACTTCTTTTGAGTTTCAAGTACATCTAGAATAACATAAAATATGTTAGGGTATAGCTGTAGATGGATAAAATTACTGTCCTCTGACAGGAGAACAGTAATTTCTAATCATCTTAAATGGAAAATGAACTAAGCTATTTTTGTCTATCAGTAACATGTCAACTACAGTGGCCCGTTCTAGCCTGCATGACATTGGTTAAGTATAGTACTCATCACTCCCTAGAAGTAGTTGTGTATCAGTATGTACAGAAAAGGACAAAGTTCTCAAAATGACTGACAGAATACTGACAGTAAAGTCTCAAGGATGTAACTGAGCTCATTCAAAAGATACTACATACATGTATCTTTGTATCCCCAATAGATTCATGAGCAGCTCAACTGGTACAAACAAAAAAAGTGCAAACCAGATCCATATGTGACAAAGAAACTAAAAATGGAGTTCATGATTATAAATAGCCTGTCAGCAACTGAGACCTTTTTACATATAAAAAGGCATGGGCAAAGTATGATGAGGCTGAAGAAAGCTTTGTATACTCCACCTACAAATTACTGGTCCTACAGTACACAAACATTTGCCACTGTAATGTCATAAGTCTTTCCCCTTCTTATAACCCACCTTGATTAACCTCAAAAGAAACTTATGTATGTTCACTAAAAATTTCACAAAACAGTAAATTAGAGAAAGTAACATTCATATAAACACAAAACCGCATAACCATTTACAAGACCTTCAAATTAAGTACTGAAGCTTCAATGGCACATTTGAACATTCATAAAGAAAGGTTTACCATTGAGTAACGCATTTTAAAACTTTCCTTCCATTAAAATTGTATTAGAAAGTTTTATCAGTTACTTGAATTCATTTTCATTAATATCAATACAGCATAGAATGCCCATATTAAACCTCACTTATTACATCACTGTGGAAATAACATGGCAGCCAGAAGGATATAGTTCGCACCTTCAGGAAGAAAAACACAAGAAATTTCACTGTCTGACTTTGAAGATGGTGCCCTGTCTGCTATGGAGCACATAAGTCACTAGGCAACAAATGGTGTCTCATCAGCAAGCACAGGTTATTGTGTGGTACAGAGAAGCAAAGTCCTCATTTTGGCATAACAAAAACACCTGCAGATTCTATGAAAGTCATGTATCAATCAAGAAAAGCATCAAGGCCTGGTTTCACAAGGTTTGGTGACAGGCAGAGTTCATGAACAATATGGAGTTACAAACAAATGTGTCTGACATGGTTAACAAATCTACCATGTGTTTTGGAGAAACCTGACTAAACCCATCCATCAGGGTTCCAGGAATACTGATTAAAAGGATGGAACCCCTCACACTGGAGTCTACTTGTTAAAGAATCCCTCTTGACAGGGCAAGATTGGCCAAACTCCTGGCTGCCATACTGATGGAGTGTCATTTCTCTGGATTTATTTTTATGGAGGTGAGCCATTAACTGTCCATATACCAGCCATGTCTCTGACCTTACATTGTCATGAGCCTGCACTGATGTGATTGCTAGCCAGTATGGACATGCTGGATAAAACATGGCGAGAAAGTAAGCACACACTTGACACCATGTGTATCACAGAAATCACACTGAAATTTACTAAGCCACACAAATCGTTTTTTGTCATGAAACACAAATAAATTCTTTGAGATTTCTTCCTGATGCTGCATATGACATTCTTTCAGCCACTATTAAAGTTTTCCCACAGCAATGGTCTGAAATGTGACAGCTCTGACAGGAACACTCTGTATATATTTATTTTACCTGTATAACTGACTGTGGTCCTTTTCGATCTTTTCCAGAAACAGATGAAGACAAATCTGCCTTATGGTTTCCTTTACTTGCAACACACTGGTTGTTGAGATTTTTCATCACCAGAAGTTTGGAGGTATTTGTTTGAAAAATGAGTGAATTGGAATGATCTTTCTTAGTACCTTCACCAAAAACTGTAGCCTTATTACAGTAATTTCCCATCTGTTCACTCTGTTCATCTTTCTGGGGCTGCATACTGGACACAGATCTTGATCTTCCATGTTTGGGAACATACTTGGTGTCTTCCTTTTGTTGGATGCCACCCACAGACCTATTTGCAGGTATGGCAACAGTTTTCATACTTTCAGATGCTCGAGTTTGCAATGAAGTCTTTTCTTTAACATCCCTGATTGGGATAGGAGATGCTAAACATTTTAAAGTACTGGAATTCGGAGAAGTATGCCTGCCTTTCTTTGTTGGAGTTGAAGTTACTGCCAAACCAGACACATTGAATTGTGGAATGCTACTAGATGATTTGCCTTTTTGTTGCAAGCCAGAGGTCAAATTATCACATGACGATGGCTTACAAACTGGAGATGGTGGCTGCATATTCAAGAGAGACTTACAATTCTCCTTGGAATTGGTGGGAATATCATTATTAAAACAAGAAGAGGGCTGGTTTAAAATGGTGGCAGTTGCCAATGCAGGAGACATTATTCCACCTGTAAGAGAACTGGAACGGCGTAGAATTGGAGCACACGCTGGTGCAGATAACGCTGTAAATGATCTGTTGATCCCAAAACTGAAAAGAATAAAACACCAAGCTGAAAGTGAATGTCATTAATTTTATTGAAAGTGATGAATAATATAAGAATGAAAAACAAGTCATTGGAGTGTTATACATAGTTAAAATAAACCCTTTCTCTTCAAGATGTCTGTACCAGGCTCACCTATCTTTCTTGACAGCAACTGTCTTGGACCCAAGCAAGGACACTGCAGTAGAATTCCCGGTTGTCTTCTGACAAGATAAAAAATAATTTTATTAAATAATCCACCATCTAAAATTCACATAAAGTTTCACCTGAGTTGCACATAACCTGTAGGTTATACTGGTTTGAAATAAACCAAATTAAGTTTGCCTGACAAATTTTACTCTAGACTTCTCAGTACTAAATTTAATAAAAATCCCCTCAGTATCTGTGAACATCAAATGTATACACAGATAAATAACAGGCACAACCTTCTCTATATGCGTTCACTTTGTACATTTTGTGCAAAGAGTGGAAAATATAGGGTAAAGGAATGGAAAAGGGTTAGAATCATGTGCCACTGAGCTGAATATTTCTGGAAACTGCTCTCTCTCTCTCTCTCTCTCTCTCTCTCTCTCTCTCTCTCTCTCTCACACACACACACACACACACACACACACACACACACA
>Ga0209629_10001080_pt1 | contig 16440 bp, 17 predicted proteins | sample TergutCu122P5_FD_187286 | JGI IMG/M metagenome (GOLD analysis project Ga0209629, IMG submission 187286) | Cubitermes ugandensis P5 segment gut microbial communities from Kakamega Forest, Kenya - Cu122 P5 (SPAdes) (version 2) | ecosystem: Host-associated > Arthropoda: Insects > Digestive system...
CCGGAATAAGGAACAACTGAATATTACTTTATATCCGCTTGCTAATCAAAGAAGCAATCTGGCGGTTAGTAATATCTGCGAAACGATTAACCAGACAAATACCAAATACCCGGGTACTAATTTAAGATTATGCTACAAAATCGCGACATCTTAGTTTGTTCCTTGTCTGGAGTTCTGAAATTAAAGGTTGCCGTATCTATACAAAATGATATACGGTATTCAATTTTAAGTGAAAACGACGAAATGATTAGTCCGTCTGTCATATCCCTTACGCTTGACGATGGAAGTTCATTCGGGAAAAATTCGCATCTAAAAAAACAAACTGTGAAGGAAATAAATGAAACGATTCCAACCGTCATTTATAAGAAAAAGCAAGTGAGTAATCACTGCAATGAAGCGGTTTTTGAATTTAAGGAAAACTTCAATTTGATTTTCCGGGTATATGACGACGGCGTTGCTTACCGGTTTGTTTCTACTTTGAACAAACCTTTTGCCATACGATCGGAAGAAGCTTCTTTCAATTTTCCCGGTAATCCTCATGCTTTTATCCCGTATGTTAATAAAAACGGTTCGTTTGAATCGCAATTCTATAATTCCTTTGAAAATCAATATACTTATACACTTCTGTCGGAATGGAAAGCAAAACAATTGGCATTTGCACCGGTTCTAATTGAAGCCGCTAACGGTAAAAAAATCTGTATTACCGAAGCCGACCTGTTAAATTATCCGGGAATGTATTTATATAAAAGCGAATCCGGCAATGGATTAAAAGGCGTTTTTGCACCCTATCCGAAAGAAATCAAGCAAGGCGGTCATAACATGTTACAAGGCGAAGTGCAAACTCGCGAAACTTTTATTTCCAAGCAAGAAGGCAAATGCAATTTTCCATGGCGAGCAATATTTATTTCAAATAATGATGCTGAATTGACAAATAGTGATATGGTTTATCGTTTGGCTTCTCCTGCCGTAAAAGACGATTATTCATGGATAAAACCAGGGAAAGTGGCTTGGGACTGGTGGAACGATTGGAATTTATATAATGTTGATTTCAAAGCAGGGATTAATAATACTACCTATAAGTATTACATTGATTTTGCTTCCAAACATAAAATTGAATACGTTATTTTGGACGAAGGATGGTCGGTTAATAAAATTGCCGATTTGTATCAGGTTATTCCCGAAATCAATTTGAAAGAGTTGGTCGAATATGCGAATCAAAAAAATGTCGGATTAATTCTTTGGGCAGGTTATTATGCTTTTAATAAAGATATTGAAGGAATATGCAAGCATTATTCCGAAATGGGAATCAAAGGATTCAAAGTGGATTTCATGGATAGGGATGACCAACTCATCGTGCAATTTCTTGCCGACGCTGCAAGTATTGCCGCAAAGTATCATTTGATGCTTGATTTTCACGGAATATACAAACCAACAGGCTTGAATCGCACTTATCCCAATGTGATTAATTTTGAAGGAGTATTCGGGTTGGAACAGATGAAATGGGTAGATCCGTCCGTCGATCAAGTGACGTATGATGTCTCTATTCCATTTATCCGAATGGTTGCCGGACCGATGGATTACACACAAGGCGCTATGCGGAATGCCACAAAAGACAATTTTCGTCCGGTTTATTCAGAAGCCATGAGTCAAGGTACCCGTTGCCGTCAACTTGCTGAATACATAATATTTGAATCGCCTTTGAATATGATGTGCGATAATCCGTCCAACTATATGAAAGAAACTGAATGTACGGAATTTATAGCTGCGGTACCAACGGTTTGGGATAATACCATCGCCTTGAATGGGAAAGTCGGAGAATACGTAAGTATTGCTCGGCAAAAAGGAAACATTTGGTATGTAGGAGCATTAACTAATTGGAATCCGCGCAACCTTGAACTGGATTTATCGTTTTTGGGAAACGGCTCTTTTACAGCCGAAGTTTTTAAAGACGGCGTGAATGCCAATCGTGTAGCACGGGATTACAAAAAAGAAATCATCACCATTCCCGCTAATCGCAAATTAACAATCAATATGGCTTCGGGTGGTGGTTATGTAATGAAAATAATGCCTAAATAATGATCATTTGTTATCTTTATGAATGTCGTCAAATTAAAAGGAGAGGACAAACAACTTTACCATCTGGTCGCACACCTCGTGATGAACGAAGAAGTACTGGCCTACAACTTGAACTATCCCTATAAGACATCTTCCGAATATTGTTGGTTTGTTGCTACGGATGCCGACGCCACCCTTGGTTTCATTCCCGTGAAGTTGGAAGAGGGAAAAGCAAAGATCAATAACTACTATGTAGCGGATGATGACAGCGCAGTATTCTCCATGCTGTTGAAAGAAGTCATCAACGCATTTTCATTGGATTTTGAGATTGAATCGGTAACGCAGATACGGCATATTCCCGATTTTGAACGGGTTGGGTTTTCTGTTGAGCTTTATTGGAAAAGATATGCAAAAATGAAAGTATTTAAGCGTGAAAAAGAATGTTTATGAATTAGCTAAGCAAAGGTTAAAGTTGTTATTCAACGAATTTGACAATATCTATGTATCTTTCTCCGGCGGTAAGGACAGCGGCGTATTGCTGAACCTTTGCATACAATATATAAAGGAAAATAACCTGAAAAGAAAAATCGGCGTTTTTCACATGGATTATGAAGTACAATACAGTGAAACGGTTAAATATGTGGACAGGGTATTGCATGCAAATTCCGATATCATTGAGGTTTATCGAGTGTGCGTACCCTTCAAAGTAACTACCTGCACATCCATGCATCAAACCTATTGGCGTCCTTGGGACGAAGATTGCAAAGAATTTTGGGTGAGGGATATGCCGGCAGAGAGCTATCAAAAAACAGACTTTCCATTCTATACTCCGGCAATATGGGATTCCGAATTTTATATTCTTTTTGCCCAATGGTATCATTTACTGAAAAATGCAAAGAAAACCTGTTGTTTGGTCGGAATACGCGCGCAAGAGAGTTCTCACCGCTGGAGAACGGTGTACAACAATAAGAGAAGCAACATGTATTACAGCCTGAAATGGACAAAGCAGCTGTCGAAAGAGATTTACAACGCTTATGTAATATACGATTGGCTGACGACCGATGTGTGGACGGCAAACGGTCGTTTCGGCTGGGATTACAACCGGCTGTATGATTTGTATTATCAGGCCGGTGTGCATCTTGAGAAACAGCGTGTTGCCAGCCCTTTCATTCTGGCGGCACAAGAAAGCCTGCATCTTTACAAGGCTATCGACCCGGATACATGGGGTAAAATGGTTTGCCGGGTAAACGGCATCAATTTTACAGCGCTCTATGGTCATTCAAGCGCTGTGGCACAAAAAAAAGTCATTCTTCCGGCAGGATATACCTGGGAAAGTTATATGCACTTTCTTCTATCAACTTTACCGGAGGAGACACGCCTGAATTATTTGCAAAAACTATCCGTAAGCATCAATTTCTGGCGAAAGAGAGGCGGTTGCTTGCCCGAAGAAACGATAAAGAAACTGCAATCTTCCGGAATCGATATAGAAGTAGTAGATCAAACAAATTATCATACAGACAAATATCCGGTCAAGATGGAGTATCAAGACGATATTGACATTCCAGGATTCAAATACCTTCCAACCTTCAAGCGGATGTGTATATGTATTCTCAGAAATGACCATTTGTGTAAATATATGGGGTTTGCCATGACTAAAAAGGAGACTGAAAACCGGAAAAAGATTATGGATTTTTATCAAAGTATCATACATGGATAACGAACAAAAATATATCTCTCCGGTATATGCCGTAAAATCTGTACCGATAGAGAAAATACAAGCAAACGCATACAATCCCAATGTTGTTGCGCCGCCCGAAATGGAACTCCTCGAATTGTCGATATGGGAAGACGGCTACACGATGCCCTGCGTTTGCTATTATCTTTCGGAAGAAGACAAATATGAATTAGTTGATGGATTTCACCGCTATTTAGTGATGAAGACATCCAAACGTATCTTTGAACGGGAAAACGGATGTTTGCCCGTAAGCGTCATAGATAAAGATCTGTCAAACCGCATGGCTTCGACAATCAGGCACAACCGCGCACGCGGAGCACACAGCATAGCGCTGATGACGAATATTGTAGCGGAACTTAAAAAGGCCGGTATGGGCGATGAGTGGATTATGAGGAACATAGGCATGGATAGGGACGAATTACTCAGATTCAAACAAATTTCGGGCTTGGCGGCGCTCTTTGCCGACAAAGAATTTAGTATTCCTGAATAACTAAATATTGTCGATTATTTCGTACCTTTGTCCTGATGGAAAAATTTCACGATATTTTGAAAGAATACTGGGGCTATGATGAATTTCGTTCGCTTCAGGAAGAAATAATTACCTCTGTTTACGAAGGCAAGGATACTTTGGGATTGATGCCTACAGGTGGAGGAAAATCCTTGACTTTCCAAGTACCGACTTTATTGATGGAAGGAATTTGCTTGGTTATCACGCCATTAATTGCATTGATGAAAGACCAGGTCGATAACCTGAAAAAAAAAGGCATCAAAGCGGCATATATTCATTCGGGAATGAGCCGGCAAGAAATCCTTGTTACTTTAGATAACTGTATTTTTGGCAATTATAAATTTCTTTACGTTTCTCCCGAACGATTGACAAACGAACTTTTTTTAGCTAAACTTCCTTATTTGAACGTTTGCCTTTTAGCCATCGACGAATCGCATTGCATTTCGCAATGGGGATATGATTTCCGTCCTTCGTATCTGCGGATTGCAGAGCTTCGCAATTACCTTCCCTGCGTTCCGGCGCTGGCATTGACAGCTACCGCAACCCCAGATGTTATCAATGATATTCAGGATAAATTGCTGTTTAAGGAAAAAAACGTTTTCAGAAAAAGTTTTGAGCGTGAAAATTTGGCTTATGTGATTCGTGAAACGGAAGAAAAACTATATGAAATCATTCATATTCTTTCCAAAGTTCCGGGATGCGCCATTATTTACGTCAGAAGCCGCAGTCGTACTAAAGAAATTGCCGTAGAACTGCAAAGACAAGGCATCAGCGCCGATTTTTTTCATGCCGGCCTGACTTCCGATGAGAAAATCCGCAAGCAAAACGAATGGAAAAACGGACAATGCCGCGTAATCGTTTGCACGAATGCTTTCGGAATGGGTATCGACAAGCCGGACGTTCGTTTGGTTATTCATTTTGAATTGCCAAATTCTTTGGAAGAATACTTTCAGGAAGCCGGACGTGCGGGTCGGGATGGGGAAAAAGCTTATGCCATTGCCCTTTTCTGCCGTAGAGATGTTACTCAGTTGAAAAAACGTATCAAAGATGAATTTCCCGAAAGAGAATTTGTTAAAGATGTCTATGAAAAATTAGCTTATTTCTTTCAAATTGCTATAAATACCGGCATCGACACGGGACATAATTTTCATATTGAACGGTTTTGTGCGGCTTATAAATACAATATGAAACATGTTCACAGCGCTTTGAAAATCCTTGATTTAGCTGGTTATATTGCCTACATTGAGGATACGGATAAACAATCGAAGTTGATGTTTACTATCGAAAGAGATGAATTGTACAAATTTTCGGGTTTTAGCGAAGCTGTTGAAAATCTGATTCAGATTGTTTTGCGTTCTTATACAGGGCTTTTTTCCGATTACATTCACATCAACGAAACCTTGTTGGCTCAACGAACGGGAATGGACCCGCTTCAAGTTTACGATGCGTTGAAAATGCTTTCTGCACAACACATTATTCATTATATTCCCACGCAAAAGGTGCCAACAATTTATTACAACCGGAATCGCGAGGACATTAAATATTTGTCTATTCCACAGTCGGTTTATGAACAAAGACGTGATAAATTAGAGAATCGTATCAGACAGGTCATCGAATATGGAAGTTCCCAAACGCAATGCCGGAGCAAAATGTTGCTTCAATATTTCGGAGAAAAGAACGCAAAAGATTGTGGAAAATGTGACGTTTGCATTGAAAAAAAACGGCGGGAAAAAGGTTCTTCCGCAATGAAAACAATTATTCATGAAGTACTTGTATTAATCGAAAATGGAGAGAGTAGGGTAGAGGGCGTCCTTGCTTCGGTCGATTATCCGGAAAAGCAAGTTGTAGATGCGCTTCGTTTCCTTTCCGACAGCGAACAAATAGTAATCAATGATCATGAAATTCATAAAATCTGAAATTTGTGGTAACTGAAAATTAATTTCATATAGAAATACAATAACCCTTTAAAATGCAAAAATGCCATTCGGGAAAAAATTTTTTTGTTTGAAACTCTATTATAATGATGAATTATGTAACAATCCGGCAAACAGACTATTTTGTATCCTTTTCGATTGATTCTCAAACAAAAATCGGCATCTTCCGGACCGTAAAATATTTTTTCGTCAAGGTATCCGACTTCGTCAAGAATTTTTTTACGGAACATTTGGCATGCACCTATAACATATTCTGCTTCAAATGGTTCTCTACCTGAAAGTTCTTTACGGTAAAACTGTTTTTCGTTTATTTTTTCAATTTTCTCCTTTATTTTCGTTTTTTTTAGTTTACCGGTCAATAAATTCATTATCTTGTACTTCGGGTATGGAAGATGGCGGCAACTGTCCTGTACTTCGCCCTCATTTGATTGCAGACGGCAGGAACACAGCCCGCAGTCGAGGTTATTTTCCAAATAATTAAGCATTTTGTCTGCTGCTTCACGATTGGCGACAGTATCAATATCCAATATCCAGATAAAATCACCATTGACGGCGCGTAATGCAACATTACGCGCATAAGCGACTCCATAATTTTTTTCTAATTGAATAAAATTTATACTATTTCTGTAGTTTTTCAGTATTTCTACGGTTTCGTCGGTAGAACCGTTATCAACGACAATAATTTCAACACTCTTGTGTTTTATTGCTTCCAACACAGAGTCTATACAGGACTTTGCATATTCCCGAGCATTTCTTGTTATTATTACAACCGACAGCATAAATCCGATTATTTATGAAATAATTTCCGTCTGATTGCTTTCAGCGCTATCTTAAAATCGGTAAATGACCCAAACCTGCCGATATTCTTTAAAATAAAGACAGGATTCAGATAGAACAGTAGATTATTTCGAAACAGCATCTTTTCCATTTCCCTGTTAGATAAATTCGGATAATTTAATATGGAATTGTGCTGTACGTCAGTCGGCACATAGTCGCCACCGGCAATCCACCTATTCTTTTTTGCTAATTCATAAAATTCCGTACCGGGAAACGGCGCAACAATATTGTACATTACTTGGCTGATTTTCAGCGATTTTACTTTTTTAAATGTCTCTTTTATCGTCTCTTTGGTTTCGAGTGGGCTTGTACCTATCAAGATATTCAGTTTTACAGGGACTTTGTATTTTTTTAACAATTTTATGCCGTCAAAAATTTGTTGTACAGTTATTCCTTTATTAATATAGTTCAAAATATCGTCATTAAAACTCTCTACTCCCAAATCAACGAAACGGCAGTTTGAATCATGCAGAATTTGTGCAATTTCTTCGGTTATGGCATCGGGACGTGCCTGACAACCCCAAATAATTCCATGCCTTTTAAGACAATTGACAATGGGGCGCAAGCGTTTTGCTGTCGTAATAAAATTATCGTCTATAAAAGCAATGGCACGATACCCTTTTGATGCCAACAAATCAAGTTCTTCAATGACGTTTTCAACAGAACGGAACGAAACAGGGGGCTTTTTACCTGTGTCTTTCTTAAACTCAAGTTCTCGGGCAAAAGTCATGGAACTCGGCACGCAATAAATACACTTATAGGGACAGTTTCGGCTTGTAAGAACCGTTGTATAAGGGCGTTTCTTCAGTTTAGGGTTTGAAAAAGGATATTTTTCTATAAAATGACGGGCGGGAAAAGGCAGAGCGTCAAGGTCCCGAATAAGTTCGCGGCTATGGTTATGATTTATTTTTCCATCTTTTAAGTAGGAGATACTCTTCACGACAGCAATATCTTTATCTTCGGAAATATGCTCTGTCAAATCCCAAACGGTAAGTTCCGGCTCGCCGCGAACGACAACTACAAGACTGTCTATCAGCAGTTTGCCGGTATAGTATGTAACACCTGGTCCCATGGCGACAATCCAAGCTTTCGGGTGTTCTTTTCTGATATATTGTATTGTTTTTAAGTCGGTTTCCAACGAAAGATTAACGCACCACAGCATATAGCAGTCACTATTATCGCCGGCAAGAAACTCAACAAGATTTTTTTCATTTTCATTTTCTAAAATAAAATCCCGGTAGCGAACATCATGCTTTTTTTCAAGCATTGCGGCAACCATCAGTTCGTATATGTTCGGCATGGCATAAACCAACCGTGTACAACCCGCCGTGCGTTCGGCAGGAAGTGTGCCGTCGAGAGACGGGGGAGTTATGAAAGTTATTTTCATTCGTAATAATATGTTATAAAATGTCTCACACAGTTTACAAAATTATATGAAATTTTTGTTTATTCCAAATATCGGGATTATGATATTGGCAAATGAGGTTAGTGAAAAATCCTTATCACTGTACCGAGCGCTTCCGTCCACAGTACCGACCGCTCCCGAAACTACTTATACCCATATATAAAACTGAAAATAGGTATCTTTATAAATTTTTTTTGGTATATTAATATCTTTTCTTACCTTTGCCTTAAAATAATATTAACTTTTTTAATTATTGAATGTATGAAAAAAATTATTTTAACTTTAGTTTTATGCTGCTTTGGAGTAGCAATGTTTGCTCAAGGCGCTAAATTTGGCATTACAGCCGGTTTGAATGTATCGAACATAACAGGAGACGTTAGTAATACCAAATACAAAGCCGGATTTCAAGCTGGTGTGGTAGCAGATTTCGGTATTACAAATAACTTTTCGATTATTCCGGAATTACTTTATAGTCAAAAAGGCTATAAAATTGATGGAGCAGGTGACCTGGTTGGGGCTACGACTGAAACTCTTAATTATTTGGTATTGCCAATCAATGCAGCGTATAAAATTGACGCAGGGTATGGTTCAAAAGTGATAGTATTTGCGGGTCCATATTTAGGTTATGGAATTTCAGCTAATAATAACTTAAAATTTGGTTCAAATGCAAGTGAAATTAAGCCGTTGGATTTTGGGGTCAATGTTGGTTTAGGATATCAATATGAAAAAATCTTCTTTAAACTCCAATACAATTTAGGTTTAGCTAGTATGAGCAATGCTACTAATGCATCGATAAAAAATTCGAATATTGGCGTTACGGTAGGTTATATGTTCTAAGTATTATAAGAAAAGCCGCGCATTTCCGCGCAAAAAATCTTCAACAGGCATTCGTTTTTTACCTGCCTGTTGGAGGTTTTTTATTTGGATAAATATCTATTTCTTAACTGGGTAATGAAAAGGATATTTCAAAATTAACACATAATTCTATACTTCATAAGGATTGATGAGATGCAGATAATTAATATTTTTGAAATCATCAACATTCCTCGTTAATAATGTTAATTGATAAACTAATGCGGTTGCAGCAATAATTGCATCACCCAATTTTATTTTTTTATATTTTCGGCGTAAATCAATTGTTTGTCGCGTTATTTTTTCATCTAAAGGGATTAATTGCGCTAATCTGACAAAGTTTTCCATTGCTTCTATCTTATGAGGAAAATCATCAAATCCTAATACTTCAATCTCCGTAATAACCGAAATAATAAATTGATTTTCAAATATTTCCTCAATAAAAGAAGATCCTTTGTCCGGTATTCTATTTGCTGCATAATCAATTATTACATTACTGTCGATTAAATATTTCTGTCCCATTCCTGTCGAGATTTTTGCAAATATTGATGATATTTTTCAGCTTCGTCATTTGTAAGTATTCCCTTGAAAGAAGAAATCTTTGAACGAGGCAGATTTACTTCTTTTGATAATTTCCATACTTCGTCGTCGGCGTAAATAATTACTTCCAATTTTTTACCGATATAATCGTTAGGAATAAGTAGCGAAACCGTATTATTTTGAGGTTCTATAACTGTTCGTACCATAAAAATTATTTTATTAATTAATACAAAGATAATGCATTTCTAGTTTAAAACCAATTTATTTCAGAAAACCTCGCGCATTTCCGCGCAAAAAATCTTCAACAAGCATGCGTTTTTTACCTGCCTGTTGGAGATTTTTTATTCGGATAAAACCGTCGGAAGCGGCGATGTCTAACTGTGTTTTTCCATCAGTCACAATACTTCCGGCAATTAAATCGTGTTGCTTTAATATCTTTTCCGCTTCAAAAATTTTTAGAGTAAGCGTTTCTCCCTGAGACGTTTTCAATTCTGTCCATGCAGTAGGGTAGGGCGATAACCCTCTGATAAAGTCGTAGATTTCTTTGGTTGTTTTATGCCAGTCAATTAAACATGTTTCCTTGAAAATTTTCGGAGCCGGTTTCAATAGTTCTTCGTTGACGGTTATTGTTTTTTGTTCTACAGGCCGGATTTCATTATTGACGATTGCCTCAACGGTTTTGAGGACTAAACTTGCGCCGATTTTCATCAATTGATCGTGAATAATTCCGGCGTTATCGGTATCTTTAATGGGAATCCGTTCTTGGAAAATAATTTTTCCGGTATCAATTTCGTGGGTGAGGAAAAAAGTAGTAACCCCGGTTTCTTTTTCTCCGTTGATAATCGCCCAATTAATGGGTGCGGCTCCGCGATATTGCGGCAATAAGGAAGCGTGCAAATTAAAAGTACCCAAAGGCGGCATGTTCCAAACGATTTCGGGCAACATTCTAAAGGCTACAACAATCTGCAAATCAGCTTTCCAATCTTTTAATTGTTCGATGAAATCGTGGTCTTTCAGTTTCTCCGGCTGAAGCAAAGGAAGGTTTTGCGACAAAGCATATTCCTTTACCGGACTGGCTTGAAGCACGCTTTGGTGTTTTCCCACCGGTTTATCGGGCATTGTGATAACACCGACTACCCGGTAACCGCTTTCGACCAAAGCACGCAGACTTTTGACGGCAAATTCGGGAGTGCCCATGAAAACAATTCTTTTATTCATCATCAGAAAAATTCTCAACTAAAACTTCTCGATAAGCATTAAAAATCTTCGATTTGGAAATAAACCCGAGGTATTTGCCTTCGTCGTCGATAACCGGAAGATTCCAAGCCCGGGTATCGTCAAAAATCCGCATGATTTTCTCCATCGGCATGGAAATATTAATTTTTGCAGGAGGCGAAACCATAAACTTTTTTACTTTGAAACGGTCGTACAATTCCGGACGGAACATGATATTCCGGATATCATCCAATAAAACAATGCCTCGCAATACATTTTCATCGTCGGTAACGGGAAATACATTTCGCTTACAGGTCGCAATACACTTCACCATATCGCCCAAAGTCATTTTCGGATGTACAACTGTGAAATCATTTTCGATTACTGCATCTAAATTCAGCAGAGTAAGCACCGCTTTATCCTTGTGATGCGTTAATAATTCACCCTTTTGCGCTAAGCGGATTGAATACAAGCTATAACGCTCGAAAAACAAAATCGTAATGTAAGCGCTGAGGGAAACAATCATCAACGGCAAAAAAAGGTCGAATCCACCGGTTAATTCGGCGATAAGAAAGACAGCCGTCAAGGGGGAATGCATCACTGCAGCCATCACGCCCGCCATTCCCATCAGCGCAAAATTTTGATTCGGAAGATGTATCGCAGGAAACAATTGTTCGGTGGAATGGGCAAAAACGAAGCCTACGATGGAACCCAAATACAATGAGGGTGCGAATATTCCTCCACAGCCGCCGCCACCATTGGTTGCAGTAGTAGCAAAAACTTTGGTAAAGATGATCAATACTAAAAACAAAATCACTCCCCAATTGCCATTCTGCAAAGGATAAAACAAACTGCCGTCCATCAAAGAATCATATTGATTACTTATCAAGTTACCGATCGTATTATAGCCTTCACCATATAACGGAGGCAAAAGGAAAATCAAAACGCTCAACACAATTGCTCCCAACAGAAATTTTTTCCAAAAAGATTGGAGTTTACGGAAAATACTTTCCATCCAAATGGTGATACGCGTAAAATACAAAGAAATCAACCCACAAATGATTCCGAGCAAAAGTACGTAAGGAATGCGGTACATGGCAAAAGACTCCATTTGGGTGAACTTGAACATGGCTTCCGGTCCGTAATAAAGATAGGAAACGGTAGCCGCTGTGATTGAAGTAGTAAGAAGAGGGAGCACTGAAGTGGTAGTCAAATCGAGCATCAGCACTTCTATCGTGAAAAGCAGTCCTGCAATAGGCGCTTTAAAAATTCCGGCTATCGCTCCTGCCGCTCCACAACCGACTAAAAGCATTAAAGTCTTTTGCTCCATTTTGAACAACCGGCCTAAGTTGGAACCAATTGCAGATCCGGTTAATACAATCGGCGCTTCCGCTCCGACCGATCCGCCGAATCCGATGGTTATCGACCCTGCAACTAACGACGACCACATATTGTGTTTTTTTATCCGGCTTTTCCTTTGGGAAATGGCATATAAAATCTTTGTAACTCCGTGACCTATATCGTCTTTGACGATATATTTTACAAATAAACCGGAGAGAAGAATTCCGATGACCGGATAAATCAGAAAAAAGTAATATACATTACCTATTTGTGCGTGAGTGGTAAGAAAATGTTGTATGGAATGAATAGTTTCTTTTAGCAAAATGGCGCTAAAAGCCGTACATAACCCAATAAAAAAACTTAATATCAGGATAAAATATCTTTCGGGAATATGTTTTTCCCGCCATAGAAGAACTGCATCGAACCAATTTTTTTCTTTTTTTGTCATTTCATTAAATACCCTTTCCGGTACAAATTGTTTTGATAGAATAAATCAATATCTTGATATCCAGCATTAAAGACATATTTTCGTAATACAGAATATCGTATTGCATGCGTTCAATCATTTGATCAACGTTGCGCGCGTAACCGAATTTTACCATTCCCCAAGAACTGATTCCGGGACGTACATTATGAAGCAGATAAAAATAAGGCGCTTGTTTCACGATTTTATCGATATAATATTTTCTTTCCGGACGCGGGCCAACAAGAGACATTTCTCCTTTCAATACATTCCAGAACTGCGGCAATTCATCCAAACGGTATTTCCGCATGATTTGTCCGAATGGGGTAATCCGTTCATCTTTTTCGGAAGATAATAATGGACCGTCTTTTTCCGCATCTTCGCGCATTGTACGAAATTTATAGATCATAAACGGTTTTCCGTGATAGCCGATTCGTTCTTGTTTGATAAAAATCGGGCCTTTTGATTCCCGTTTCACCCGAATTGCTAAATACAAATAAACCGGCGACAAAAGTAATAAAACTAAAACAGAAACCAATTTATCAAGACTTAATTTAATATTTTTTTCACCTTCGGAAAAATTATTTCCGGTTATGTCAATCAACGGGAAGCCTGTGATGGTCTTGAGTTTCATCCCGCCGGTCAGTAATTTTGAATAACTGAGCGGAAGTTTAATTGGTAAATTATATTGATATAGCGAATATAATAAATTCAACAATTCTTCATCACTATTTGAATCGAGGGCAACAATCAATTCTTCCGTATGGGTGGTTTTTATAATATTTTCCAAATCCGAATCAATGTCCACGCATCCTTGAATGGTATATGCCATTGCAGCAGACGGTTTTTCCAACATAGATTTGATTTGAGCCGCTTTTTCACCTGTTCCGAGAATCAAAGCTTTGGTCGTCCATTCTTTGTTTTTTATTTTCTTTGCAGAATAATTAGTGATGAAAAGGCGGAAAATGTAAGTAAATAAAAAGGAAAATATGAACAAATAGGAAAATTGTTGGTAATAAACCCGAATGGATTCCGGCAGATTTTTTAACAAAACGGTAAAGAAAATGACTATTGTTCCAATTAATACGGTTACAAAAGTAGTAAAGAATTCCGAAAGTCGCGATTTTTCAAGCGTTTTGTTGTAATATCCCGAATAATAATGAAGTATCAACCAAGCGAAAGGGATAATAATCTGCCCTCTCACGACTTTAATGAATACCATGAAAGCGAGCAGATTAGAGAAGCCTTCGTATTGAGCAATTAAGTAATAGCGGACGATGTTAAAAACAAACCAAGCCAGATGTGCGGCAATAAAATCGACCAGCAAATATTTGAACAACTGTGATTTCTTCTTCATTATTTAAAAACGATCCATCGAAAGTTGCAAATCTGCAACCGGTTCTTTATAAATTGATAAATTCAAATAATCAAAGGTAGCCAAAGCAATCATTGCCGCATTGTCTGTTGACCAGCGCAGCGGCGGCAGACACAGTTCAACGTTCATTTTTTTGCACAATTTGGCGGCTTCTTCCCTCAATTGAGGACTGGCAGCGACTCCTCCCACCATCGCAAAGGACTTGGAAGGATATAATTTGAGCGCCATGCGGGATTTTTTAATCAAAACATCCATAACGGCTTGGACAAATGAAGCGGCAATGTCTTCATGCGGCGCGTCGGGATTCTTTTCCATGTAACGCAGAACAGCAGTTTTCAAACCTGAAAAAGAAAATTCCAAACCTTTGTTTATCACCGGACGAGGGAAAGGAATTGTCGCTTTTCCTTGCTTGGCGAGCTTATCGACAACAGGACCTCCCGGATAACCCAAGCCTAACATTCTTGCAACTTTATCGTAAACTTCACCAGCAGAATCGTCGGTGGTACTGCCGAGCATTTCTATTTCCGTAGCGCTTTTCATGTAGGCCAAAAACGTGTGGCCGCCGGAAACCAATAAAACTGTAGCCGGAAATTTTATCCTTTGTTGCTCGAGGTCGGCGCTCCGAAGATGTCCGCGCAAATGGTTGATTCCAATCACCGGTTTGTTCCATCCTAAGGCTAAGCCGGTAGCTGCATTTAGTCCGACGAGCAAAGAACCGACAAGTCCCGGCCCGCGGGTAACGCCGATTGCTTTAATATCTTGAGGTTTGACTCCTGCCACTTTAAGCGCTTCGTTTACAGTGGGTAATATGGCAGTGACGTGCGCTCGAGCCGCAAATTCGGGGTAAATACCTCCGAATTGATTGTGTACATCCAATTGGGAAGCAACAACCGACGAGAGGATACGTCCTTCCGAATCGACCAATGCAACGGCTGTATCGTCGCACGAGGTTTCTATTCCTAATACTATATCATTCATTTTCAAGAATTTTATTGATTACGTCAATTGGAATCAGTCCATTTCTCTCAATTTTCGGCGGATTAAAGCGACAATTGATAATAGTGGAAGGAACTTCTTTTCCTTCGCCGTCTTCGACGATTAAATCGGGCATCCCGTTCAGTTCAGCTAAAATATCTTTTACATTGTTGGGGGTTTGGGCGTGCCCATGTTTATTAGCGCTTGTGACTAAAAGCGGGCCTGTTTCCCTGAGTACGGAAAGCAGCAAAGCATTGTCGGGAATGCGGGTAGCAATCTCGTACCTGGTTTTCAGCCAATCCGGTTTCAGCGATTCGTCTTTGAAACCCAGCACAAAAGTGATGGCGCCCGGTACCAAGTTCGAAGCAAATAATTTGCGAGCGTTTTCGTTGATGTCCAACCCTAATTTTTCCAAATCTTTGATGTCGGCTACCATGATGGGCAGGAACATTTCGCGGGGGCGCTGTTTTAATTCGTAGATTTTTGCGACTGCTTTTTCGTCGGTGGCAAGGGCTGCTAAGCCGTACACTGTATCGGTGGCGATGAGGACTGCGCCGCCGGATTGCAATACTTGTACTGTTTCGTTTGTTTTATTCATTATTTATAAATAATTTTTATCGCTCATTGAAAATAAAATCCAAACCTTGTTTACGATAGAGTTCAAATTTATGGTCGGAAGATATAAGTGGAATTTTTTCTGATAATGCTTGAGTATCTAAATAATAACGCATAGTACTTTATTTTAAAACTGCCCTCATATCGAAGATTTCTCCTTCTACATACTTCGTCCTTCTCCAGATTCCTGTTTTGGATAAGTTTTTAAAATCAACTGTTTCAATTTCTTTTCTTGACAAAATTTTTGTTTTCTTTTTTGTCTTTTTTTCTGCTGCTTCCATAATTTCCTAATTATTTTACACAAAGGTATATCTTTTTAAATAAAAAACAAAAATTTTTTTATATCGTCTCCTCCCCCGCTCGGCGGAAGCTCCTGCTTCCGTCGTGTTAAAAGCCGGCCTTCGGCCAGTAAACTTATACATGCACAAATAATATTTTTTAATTATTGCAAATGTAAAAAATTCATTCTATCTTTGAAACTTTATAATCTACAACCAAGCAATAAATGAGTACAGGCTATCAAATAAGTGAACAGGACGAATTGCATTTTGTAACATTCCAAATAGTGCGATGGATAGATATTTTTACAA
>Ga0209629_10001081_pt1 | contig 16436 bp, 14 predicted proteins | sample TergutCu122P5_FD_187286 | JGI IMG/M metagenome (GOLD analysis project Ga0209629, IMG submission 187286) | Cubitermes ugandensis P5 segment gut microbial communities from Kakamega Forest, Kenya - Cu122 P5 (SPAdes) (version 2) | ecosystem: Host-associated > Arthropoda: Insects > Digestive system...
GAACCAGATTATGAGGAACTTTTAGAAATGCAGTCACAGCTACATTCATCGCATTAGTATTAAAGAATTTTTAAAATAATATTTTTTGAGTCTTTATTGAGTTTTATAATAAATCATTATGGCCCGTCAAAAAATTTTTTTTTGGCCCGCCCCTAAAAAAGTTCGCCCATCACTGTGCTAGAACATTACACAGCACGCGGCAGAAAGCCATAATCTCATATGCACTAAATCGAAATCCCGTGTTCCTGGAAATGCGTTAGGGCGAGTCACACGTTCACACACCTTACTACTGGCACCTCATGCTCTTCCCTGCAGTCTTTAAGCGCAATGTTCGGCTAATTGAACATTTGTATAATCACAAACTGAATTCTTAAGACACTCCCGGCGCCAACATTGGTAATGTCATGAGTATACGTGCCAGAAATGGCGCTAGGATAACATTAATACTTCGTAGTCGGGACCCGTAGATAAGCTTTCAAATGCCGTGACGTTCTTCAGCTTTTCTAAGAAAATTTCAGGCTGTAACTTCAAATTATGCCACAACAGCTACTTACACATCCTTCCCGATTCACCATTCACAAACCCCATCATTACATGCTGTCTGAAATAATGCGCGCGTACTTAAATAGAACCACACATAAAAATAAATGTTATCCTACGAGCAGCAACCAGTACAGTCCTGGCCACACATTCACTTGACTGCTGTTCATGTTTGGTATCGCCCTCCTGACCCCGTTTTACCAAAATCCCACCCTAACAGAACTGGACAATCGGCACTTATCAACTTCCCACTTCAGATTGCTTAGGTAGATGAATGCGGGGGGGGGAATCATAAATGCTTACATCATGTTCGGCCACCAAATCGGAGAAAATAAGTTGGATACCTGACCGTACAGTGAACGATACTACTTAAAATGTAAGAGACAGGAATACCGGATTACTCTGCCTCTGGATGGGGCATAGTGGCGTGTTCTTGTGATGACGATAATAAACTTTCCGGTTCTAAACAGAGGCGGCAAACTTGTCTAAACGTACAACCACCACTGCCCCAAGCAGTGTCCGGGAACCGCAGGTTTCGTTCACAACAATCACCAGCTGTGAACTACAGCACTACCCATCATCGTTCACTTCTCAGATACTTGGGGAGAAGGGGTGACTAGAATAGATTTTGTATGGCCATTTCATAAAGCCAGTTTTATATTCCCGATGGAGATGGCGAACAGGTAAATGTAATGATAATTGCCACTGTATGGACCGCACACAAATACACGTAATAGGCAGAGAAAATCCCGCATGCGTGCATTTGGAATTGCTTCTTGTTACGCCACCACACAAACTGCCATTTCTATTTCAGTACCATCTCAAATCGCACCGTTCGATAGTCCATTCCCTGTGGGTCTGACGCAGCTGGCCGCACTTTCCTTCGCACACCGTGCGCAGCACCGATCTTTGGGAACTACTCTTGGCAGCATGATCTGCATCCAGACGTCGGAATGGTTATTTTGGCGTGCCCACAACAACAACCGTCTATTCTCCTACTTCAGATTCTCACCTCGGAATATATGTTGTTTTCGAGAAATACACGATTGTGTGGGATGCGACATGATCGTCACGACCAATGACACCCATTAGCGAAACTCTCAAACTGCACTGGCCGGTTACAGAAGAATATATGGAGTATGAGGCATCCGGTTACCGGTGGTGGGGGATTGCATCAATGCGTCTACATATTTATCCGGCTCAGGAACATCTAACAGTTCCGAATTACGTAGTCAAAGCGCGAAGCCACTCTAGGGAGCCTAACGTCAAACTTCCCACTACGACCGCGCTTTCGAGAAATAAACTCAATTGTTTTACTTTAACACCTACGTCAGCCACAAACGAGTTTCTCATGCCGTCAAGTATGATCAGACTCTTCGATTTTAGGTTATGGGTAGCGTACAGCTCCATCCACAAATTTATATTTTTCCACCTACACCGCCGTATTCTGATCGCTAACGCTCTAATCAAGCAACCAAACATCGTATGACACGCACTACGCTCGCCTGGACGCCATAAAAAACTTTCATGCACGATGAGAACTCGAGGCCACGTTCCCCTCCAGCAGGCCATGGCATGTTAACTATCTCAAAACGCTTGCCGAGCAAATGGACGACGGATATGAATACAGAGAACTACACTGGGAAGGGGAAAAGGTAGAGTAGAACGCTGACGGCATCTCTTTTCGTGGCTAGTCACAACCAAACAGTGGGGGGTTAACTGGATCTTCCCCTGTTGCATAATCCAACGCGTTACCACGTTAACACCACTAAAATCTAGTCCTACTTTCTGTTTTCTGGGACTGGACAAATCGGGAAGTATGGACATAGAGATTGTGCTTAAAGACGCCGCGTCAGGAAGGAAATGTGTCAGCCAGCACCCCCACCTCCGGGAATCAAATTACTGAAACTGGGCGGTGGGCTGCTACACCGAATACCTCACACAACGCTTCACTGTTTTACGTCTCTTAACATGCCTGATTTTTCACAGTGCGCTTTTCAACTGTTATCGCCCAGTGCAATAATCATTCCCCATCGCCTTACCGTCGGTAACATTACTACGTATCGTCACGCTCAATTACGAGCTACATGAACTCTATCTCACAGATTACTGCATGCGTTTTACACCCGTGTACCTGAGCGAGAGGGGCGACGTCGCGGTCAACTCTTGATACCGTCTACGGTTTTGACCAGAGCTGAGAACCTATCAGATATGTATCGGATATTAAATCCATGGGCTCTCAGCATACAATCCGCGAACGCCAACTGATAATTGTCATATTAGACAAATACGCCAAAAGGTAAGATAAAGTGTGTGGAAATAAAATGCGTCCGGTTTGCAGGATGCTGGTCCTCAGCTCCACACCAGACCAGCTACCTGAAAAAACCACAGCACGAAATACCACAGGCAGCAACCACTGTATAATACTCTTGAGCTCCTGATGATGGGCATAGTGATGCCCGAAACATGTTGAGCAAGCAATAAGATTTGCAATAAAAACCTCTGTTGCATCTAGTTGGCATTTTATTTCCACATATTAACGACGATGCACGGTCAAAATCACATCAAATTTGTAAGATACAGTGTCAATTAGAAATCATTATTGCCTGTCTTAATGTAACATTTTCTGATCAAGACGCGCGTCGCCATTATCATCTGATGATCAGTCAACAGGTCTCAGCATTCGAAACTACCGCTGGATAAATGTAACAGCTTCTCTTGGCGCATTCAGTTGTCGTGCCTGCTACCTCTTCCGTACTTTATTACGAATCCTCAACTGCGTCTGATGCACGCACGCTGCCGCGAACGGGATTGCCAAACAGACCGCGGGTATCCATAAAACAGTTTGTTGAAATTTTAGCGATTTAAAATGCGTAGTATGTAACGGTAAGAATAAAGAACATGCTGTACTCTTGGTTAGAGGCGCCATTTACATCTTCCGTACAAGACTATTTCTAATGCCACCAGCCATCTACAAAGTATCTAAAACATGGCACGGGAGTTTCGATTTTTTAGAAATACATTTGCATTCATTTTTCTACTAAACGTGCTTGATATTCACGAAAAGTTGTTACCAGACACTACGCTATATACTGGCATAACCATGGAACGCCGCCACAAAAATCTAAGAGTATTTCATGACCTCTTTACCTTCATCCGCCAAAACTTGGAACTCGATTCCAGTGTTTAGTCACAAGCTGGAAAAATGCGTGATAGGGGTGGCATATCCTTAACGAGGTGCGTTCAGAATTTTGGTACGGTTACGCAACTTCCATATAGCAGCGCCATGTTATATTCAGATCAACAGTATCTTCGGCCTCTTGCGGGTCAAGAAGACTGAGATGCGCTGAACAAGTGGCAGTGTGGGGGGAGAGAAAAGATGAATATAGGGGTTTGGTGAGGTAACCTGAGGGAAAGTGACCACTTGGCAGACCTAGCGCAGACAGCATATCAGAATTTATCGTGAAGAACTCGGTTTGGAGGGCGTCAGTTGGATTCGTCTGGCTCAGCATAGGACAAGCAGGTGCGTATTGTGAACACGGAAATTAACTTTTAAAGTGTTCGATAAAATGCGGGGAATCCGACTAGGTGGATTTTTTGGCTTCTTCAAAAGAGCTCTGATCCACGATGTGTGCTTCTGTTTCTTTTACCCATCTCTCAAAAGGCGGGATAGTAACAGTCTTCAGTGATAATTTTGTCGGTTTTAGCTAAACGTAAGTTTGTCGACAGTGTGTTGTAAAAATACCTTTAGTAAAAAATTTTCACAAAAAGACCGGTGGGACCTAGTTGTTCCACTTAGCCAAGTGTTAGCAGTCCTCTGCGAACGCGCCTAAACCACAACTCCAATGCGTTAGGGGATATGAAATCGAACACAAGGGTCGCCACATAAGAAACACCTGCAGGCACCTCCACCACCCCCACTCCCCCAATCTGAAACGCCGATAAGATTCCACCACGTCTTAACGCAGTGCGATTTCATCATCAGTCCGAACAGATGACCACCGGTTTCTACTCCGAGCCAGTTGAATTCAAACCACGCCCTCACATGCGACTCCATTCATGCCTTCGTCTTCCTAATGATCTCTACTTCAGGGCAACTGAACTGTGTACCTTTTGTCCCTCTGATAGCATTTGCCTTTACATCCCATACGTAAGAGCACACACTATGAAACTCAAAATTATGTAATTTCTCCATATTTCTACTACTTCGGTTTCAATTGCAAATATTCAACGCAGTATCTTTAGGGCAGAGGGAGCTTCACGACCACACAATACGTAAAATTAGCTGCGTACATTCGAAACCGGCGATTGGATCGTGAAGCACAAAAAAAACCCCTAACACCTGTCGGTCAATAGCGTTACCGCCCTCCTTCGGCACGATCTAGCCATAGTGCCGGTTCTTCAACCGCGGTTGTAGTTACAGCATTACTGCTGCTGACGCATTATAGACAGCAATACCACTACGCACTTAACCAGCCTGCCATTATTTCATTTACCGCTGTGGCGCCACTGGTGATCACTTCATACATTAAGCGGTTGCCAAGCAACGGTATGTTGCACAGTGCTTACGTACAAAATAAAACCAGAAGAAAAAACTGGACTTTTTCGTACGTAAGACTTGTACATCTGCTCGTGGCTAGTGTCTGCTTCTTGATTTCGAGCACAGGTACTGGTTTTATAACAACTACTCCATGCACTCCAATGGTCAGGTGGCTGTAAGTACAACCCGGTTCCATTCAGGTCGTCCACCACTCCTGGATACTAAATTCGAAAACTTCTTAAGCAGCTCTGGGGCAACAAAATCATGCATTTCGACGGGAGGGTTGGGTTGTATGTGAGGCAAGTTCAGCCAACACTTTCCACTTTTGCAACCCAAGAGTCCTGATTCCTACTTGACGAAGACATGGGGCACCAGCAACTGACAGAACTCAAAACGCTACCTACAGTTTGAAGCATTCACAAAAGTACGAGGCATTACAAAATACGGCACACTGACCCTATTTCTTTACTTACATATTTGGGCTGCATGTGTGCAGCTTGCCTACATCATGCAAATTATGTGCCAAACCTACAAAAGGAATTTCGGAATTTACATGATGCCATTGAAATCCATACAGCTTAAGACACCCCGGTTAAACGAATACTCCTCACTGTACATGAACAGAGAAATGTATTCTGTGATACATGAAATAGTGCATTTTGTTTTCAGTTCCAAGCCACAAAATACATGTTTCTAATGAAAACTCATCTCTCATCTTCATTCCACTGCAACTAGACCGAAAAGTCTCAATATAAATGCAATACATTTCTCCGGAACTTCCTTTCTATATCAGTGCACTTTGTCTTCAACATGCATGCATATTCCAAAAATATATAAGACTTATCACAAATAATAATGGAAATTGTATGGCAATCCATAATCTCACTTGCCTGTCATTCATTTCATAGCAAGTGTGACCACAAAAGACCTGAAAAACTTTATGAGTCACTTTCAAAAGTGCCAATTTTAGGATCCAGAAAAAAACTATGACCACGCAGTACACATCACATAATATGTAAGCAAAAGAAACACATGAGTTAAGTGCCAGCATACTAGCTTGGGTGCTTTTCACACACTTCTTACAGTGTGCACTGTGCCTGGCTCTGCAATTTGTCCTGGACAATGTGAACAAGGGTATGTGCCACTGTTTCACATAAAAGAAGGCAAGGATAATGGAAATATGGAAGGCTTGCCTATATTTGCACTTTTATATACTTCTTGAAGGAGAATGTCATGGTAAATCAGTGATACCCAAGCATTTATTCATGATCACCGCTGATACATGGAATCTTGTACAGGAATCCTCTCTTACCTCTGTAGTGGCTGGAATGGCTAAACATTAGTCCCTGAAGCAATGGGCAACCTCGATATTAGCCCGCACTGCCTGCAGCTCACCATCCACTTGTCCATTCAATGTCTCTCTTCAGATGGGAAAGTTATGGTTGATAAACCACAACTTAAGCTAAAGGACCAATACTTCCATATGACACTTAAAACATCATAAATGCATTTAAACTTTGCTCAGTGAAAGAATAAACACAGATTTCTCCTCCCTAGTCTGCTTAGTGGCTACCTCCCCTTGCTGTCACCTCCTCCAGTTCATACAGTTGATTTGTATTTTCTCTCTATGCATTCTTGGTTTGCTTGAAGTGTCGATGTGGTGGCATGCAACACAGGTAGTGATTGTGGGGTAGCAGACTGCCAATTTCAATTCCCACCACTACTGCTCATTCTTTGTCTGAAGAAATCCTTGTGAATCTACAGTACAACCAACAAGCCTCAGTTCTTGAAAACTTCATACATCAATTTTCTCACAATATGACTGACTGTTGAAACATATCTGCTGGTTGTCAGTCTCTGGTGATGATATCTCTTTGTGCATCTTGGCTAATATTTTATCCCTGCCAAACATTCACACAGGAACCCCACTTTAGGATAACTAAGCTTCTCAGATAATATACCCCACAGAAATCATTTTGGAGTCAGCAGTTTCCAATACACCTAGTTTGAATTACGTTCACCTCTTGCATCTCTGCAGTTTAATTTTGAAAGTGTGTTTGCAATGACTCATTCATGTATGACAGTAACTCATTCATGTTCTCAGAGAATATAGTTGTATACCTAACCTACACCCATTCATTCACAGAATATAATTGTAACTAACCTACACTGACTTATTTCAACAGAAAACATAATGGTACTTAAACTACAGTCTCTAACCTGCAAAGCATATCTCAATCATAAGTATGCCCAACATTTCCACCATATGTAAGAAAAACTGTGGAACATGTGACAGTTGCATTCAACATGCTGCAAACATGAAAGCCACACTTTGGCAAGAAGTTCCAATAGTAAGGCTGTAATTCCTCTGCCATTACAAACATGAAATCTCTTTAACAGTTCAGGCTGTTAACTTTTGTGGTTCAGAATTCATAATTTTCTGAACTGAAGTCTGTAAAATATTTTGAATTTTATGATTATTGTATTTAAGCCTGGTGTGGGTGTGCTACACAAATAGATATATAAATAATAATAAGAAAACTGTACTACCACCAGTCATAATCCCAATGTACACACATGCAGACAATAAAAGCAAACCTGCTGAAACAGTGCCAGGTAATAGCACATGACTGTTCCCAACATACAGTGCTCAACATCAAGTGGTATCTGGTACTGTAAATTCATAAACCTGTAGAACTGTACTGTATTACACTTGAATATGTGGCTCTGGCTACCATTACTTTGATTTTGGCATAGATAATTATAACATGCACTTTGGTGACTGAAAACTTATCTACACACAGAAGTGATGTGTGTCGTGAGAAGTCAGCAGGATTACTATGTACCTGTAATTGTTTTTTTTAACAACAGCAGTAGCAGCAGAAGCAGCAGCAATAACAACAATAACAATAATGTTATAATAATAATAACACAATTTAAAATTATACAGTCACACAAAAAGTTAACTTTTGAGCTGCAGGTAGAGAAAGAGAGAACAGAAGTATAAGGAAATGCATTTCACTGCATTCATTCTGCTAGTGATGCTGTTATCCTTTATCTCGTTCCATAATTTAAAGAACTGATTACAAAACACCATTCCTAAGAAACTGAAATTAAAACTGACAATCTATTCACAGGCCTAAAATAAGGATCACGATATACACTACCTGTATGTGGTGTCACAAGCTGAGTTCTGCATCTTGCTTCAATCAAGCATACTTTTCTTCTAAATCAATTACTGAAATAACTTGTACCACTTCCAAAACAGAAACAACTAAGACACACATATGCAATAGTGGTTCCTTGTCAAGAGAGTACAAGTTCTTCAAGGAGTAACTGATTCCACTATGGATTTGTACTGCTGACTGGGAAAGAATGTTAGTGAAGGGACACAGTTTATACAAAATAATAACAGAAAATAATACAGAAGAAGCTGAGTTGCTCGTCTGTCAGAAACTTCAGTGTACCTTGCAGGATCTCCCACTGGTCTGAAAACTGAAATTTAGACAATTTAACAAATATCCAATGAATGTGAACTTGTAATATAAAACATTAGGGCAATTCACAATCCATACCTCTAATTCAAATATGACCAAGTTAATGGGCATTTACACTTCCACTATCCATGATTTTGTTAACACAGTATTCAACTGAGAAAAATTTTTTTAAATCTGCTGATCTAACATTATGCAATTTATTATGTAAATACACCCTTCATTATTAATATGATATGAAAATGTTCAATCACTAACAATGGATTATGATTTGCTCACAACACAGTAACCTTAAAAGTGTACAGTTATTCTTATATATGTACATTTTAAATACAGTATATGTATCACACAGGCCTATAATCAACTACTGTATGCAATTTCACTGCAACCTCTCCTTGCCCTTTAAGATGTTTATAGATTTAAAATGTATCTGCCATAAATCTAAGTATCTAAGTACTACAGATGTGAAACTGTTGTTCTCTGTAGGCCGAAAGGTTTATTTTGTAACAACTGCCTATGTTCTATTAATATCCCACCCCTGTGTACTTCCCTCCACCAATGCTAACCATACTTACGTTTTGGTCTCGGAGGAATCAGTTTTATGCTCCCGCTCTTGTCAGCCTTCTTTGCATCATCAGCGCCCACTTCAGCAACTGAGGGTTTCAGCTTCTTTTCTGGAGGAGCAGACAACTCTTTCGGAGGGGATGGACGCTTTAAGGACGGAAGTTTAACAGATTTCTTATTCACAGGTGCAATGACCTTCCTGACTGGCCGTGATGGTGGAGGCTTTGCTTCCTCTTCAAGTCCTGTTGAACGGAACTTTGAGTTGAAGGTCTTCACGGTCTTTGGGCGAACCGAGTCAGACTTTCTTGATTCAATCGAAATTGAAGGCTTTCTGCTGGTTGCTTCATAAACTGGAGGCTTTTTCACATCACCAGATGATTGTTTTTTAACATCAGCAACAGGACTCTGAGGTTCCTCTTGCCTCGGCTTTTTTGGTATTTTCCCCAACTTGCTTATTGCTGGTGGAATCAGCTTTGCCAAAGCTGCTTTATCCTTTTCAGATTGAGCAATAACTTTCTCACTACTCAGTTTCTTATCCCTAATTTTGTTACTTTCCCTATCTTTGGCTTCCCTTTCCCTACTGATTTCCTTGTCCTTTGATTTGTCTTTACTCTTTTCTTTTGAAGCTTCCCTCTCTCTGCTCTTTTCATTACTGGATTCAACTTTTGTCTTTTTCTGTTTATCAGGTATCTTAGTACTCAACTGAGCCTCTTTTGTTTTCTTCTGAACATCCTTACTTAACTTTAACCCTTCGACATTATTTTCCAGTTTTTCGGATTTAACCCTTGACTTCACTACAGAACCTTTCTGTGTATCTACAGTACTTTTCACAACTGACTCTTCCACTTCTTTCTTAATGTCTTCCTTTTTAACTACAACTGTATCACTTACCGTTGCTACAGTAGCACTGACCTTTACAACAGGCTTTCCAACTTCAGCAACTGACACCACACTTGCACTATCTGTACTCAATCTCCTATTCGGCTTCTCCCCTGAGAACACTTTTGCTAACACTTGCTTCCCATCTCGAATTGTGATTTTATACACTGGCAACTGTCCAAGGGGGCCATCCCAGGCAACTTCTTCAGGTGATCCTTCTGAACCGTCTTCAGTCTTCACCAAAAGTTTGTGCACCTCCACTACTTTATTCTCTGAGATTTCTGTTTTTACCTGTACTATATTTTCCTGTTTGCCTGGCAGTGAAGTCACATCTACTTTACACTCATCAACACCACTTTTAGCCTGCACTTTATCACTACACACATCTGTTTTATTTCCCTCTTCTGTAACAGTCACACACTCTGCAGCATGTACTTCAATACTTGCAGCATGATGTGCTCTTATTGCCTCCGTTTCTCCCTTTACTATCCTCAGCCACTGTTCCACCAACTTACTTGCGAGTAATTTAACGCCTGAAAACATAAACATATGCAAATTACAAATTGGTAGCATTCAGCTTAAGACCTAGTTCTGTACTACAGTACATTAATTCAATGTCCTCAGGTCTTCCAATTACCTACATGTTACAAATTACAGCACACAAATGTTATGTAACAAAAAAGTATGATGCTTACTTTCATTGTTACTTTCCTTCGACAACCCTTTTATTAATTTTGGACAATTGTTTGTCTTTAACCTCTCCACATCAACTGGGCACATCAACAGTAACTCCAACAATTCCTGTATAAGAGGCCAGTTTTTGGCTACTATGGCATCTGACAACCACATGTGTATCAGGTTCCAGCCTCCAGCAGCCATGAACCTGAAATGTCAAAATATTCCGACATCAACAAAATTCTTGTAATTCTTCTAATTCTCTATGGAACTATGAAAAAATAAATTCATGACTATTATAGACAAACACATACAAACAAAAGTGCAGACAGATGAGTATAAATTAAGGGAATTATCAAATACAAGATAACTTTTCTCTTATGCTAATGATCTGTTAAAAGTACTTACATGCCCAGGAGATCAGTCTTCGTTGTTTTCAAGATCTGTATATAGATACACTTGCTAACAAGCTTCTTTGAAAACTTGGTCATTAGGCTGCAAAGAAACAAAGAAACACGATTTACTTACACACTTTCACACTTTTATGACCTAGTACAACAGACACAATATTGTCAAGTTATCACCTGTTCTGCAGACACAACACTGGCAAGTTTCAATTATGCAGTTTTCATCAGGTCACAGTTATAATGAAATGGACAATGTTTTTAAATCTTGATGAAACAAAAACAAAACTTAAAATGTTACAGCGAAAGTGTCAGTGTAAGAGTGTGTTTGTGTATGCTGTGTGAGGGGAAGGGAGAGAGGAGGCAGAAGCCTCTTTGCTTGAACTTCACACCAAAAGGTAACCACATGGACAACTAGGAGAGTACCTGTGTGTGTGTGTATTCAACAATCTCCCAAACAAACAATACTGATCAGCCAACAACTGCTGATAATCGATGTAATCTACAATGAGACATGGAAAGAACAGTGCTACAATCCCATACGCATGGTACATCAGGATTAACAAGCACCAAATGGGGCACAGAGAACAGCATCAAGCCTCAAAAGAGTCATGACAAAATGGACTTCAGTCCCCCAATAATATTTTCAGTGCATGCACACACTAAGAATGCAGTTTCCTTTTGTGATTGTGAGCATAAGTTTTTACATCTGGTACACACAATAACATGGACAACTAGAAATGACAGCACTAGCTTGCTCTCTTCTTGTTTCTGCCTACTTTCTATTTCCCCTCAACGTAAATAGATTTGAAGTACAGGAATAAAAAACAAAAAGAACAAAAATGAACACTGAAATAACTTTGTGTAAATCCACACACATATACAAAGTGCAGTGCAACAAAAATTGGCTGGCTGCTCAAAATACCATTAAGGGGTCATGCTATTACCATGTTGATATATACAGTCACACCCTAACAAATATCCAATAAATTCTGTGAGCAAAGATTCCCATCATACAACACGTCGATTGAAAGCCATCCCTGATATACCTCCACAATTCACAGAACACACACAATGGCACTATACAGGAAACTGACTGTGTGTGCACGCACGCGTGTAAAATCAAATGTAACAAAAACAAAATGTTCCCAACACAAAGACAGCCGCTCAGTCAAGTGACATTTCCCACCTTATATGGCACCAGAAAGCTGTACCTACAAGTACCACATGTCACTGAACCATATCCAGAGGCAGTTCAATCCAGTCCACGTACATGCACCCCATTCCCTTAAGTTCCATTCTAACCATATCTTATCTGTGCCTATTTTCTATGTGGCACACATACAATATTTTGGTATGAGCCCATGCATTGTCCACCTTTACATTCCCTCATCTAACCACTCCATAGTATCGAGAGGTGCAAGTTATGAAGTGCCTTTTTACACTATACTCCTGTTTATTTTCTCTTGACTAGGAACAAATATTCTCCACAGCACTCTGTTTTCATACACCCACAATGTCACGTTCCTCACTCTCAGGGGAAACATAACAGTCAATCCTCGCCTATGTAACTATTCATGTCACATACAACAGAAGCAAACGTGTTTCCCTTTTTCAAGGACTCATACATCATTAAAACACATAAATCACTGATACTCCATGTTCTTCAATTACATGAATTCATGGTAGAAATACCCTTCCAACAGAAATCACTACTTTTACATAATGCCCATTCATTGATGGAGTTTCAACAACCTTTTATGTGGCAAAGGAAGCACAATTTTAAAAAGTGCCTCAGAATAATTTTTGAAAAAAACTTTTATCAGCAGCAGCAGCAGTAGTAAATACTGAACACAGCTAACACATGTGCAAATACAGCGTACAGCGTGAATGGTACAGTGACTTGGTTATAGGTTAGATGCCAGAGAAATTGTGGTCTGACAACCAACAAATGTATACTTGGTTCTGGGACCCACCAAACCTCCCATTCAATGGCTACTTAGGGGGTTCTTTCCACGTGGGTAAAGCAGCATGGTCACGAAGCCGCCACTCATCGAAATTTTGTGCCCAGCTTCAGAGTAAGCAAAGTTACACATCCACTCTCCTACATGCCTTCCTGGCATGCACAGGCACAACTCTACCTTTCACATACAAAATTTTCACATAAATATTTCAGCACAGGACACACCACAGATGTCTCTGGTGTGACTGTGGTGACACAGAATTGCAGAATTTGTGTTTTCTTCCATTTTCACATCAATATTACCACTATGGTTGCATACAGCTTGCTTCAAGCATGTGTTGTGTTCACAAAGTGCAGCACATGCCTAATACAAGTCAGCTGGAATTTTATCTCCAGATGCTTTGGGTGAAACCAATCCTTCTCCATATGCCACTTTTTTGCCTACCTCTGCAATTATATACAGACAAAAATGATGGGGGAAGTGGGTTAACTCATGTGTAGCAAGCTTCAGTTGTGGAAACCCTGAAGATTTAATCAATTTTGTTTCTATGGTACAAATACCCACTTCTATTCCACCTACTGGGTTCATATAACAAACAGCACTGTTGCTCTGTGGCAGTGCTATAAAGGCATATAGAGAGAACGGTGATGTATCACCACTCTTTCTTAACCTCAGCACTAGATGGAGGTCAGTAGTTCGCCCACAGCAGGTAGAGATGTTTTGGAGATTAAGCGTTTGTCCCTGCCAGGATTCGAACCCTGGATCATCCAGCCTGTAGCCTAGTCACTATACTATGCTATCCCAGATCCCACTACTGACTGTATCAATCATGATGTGCTTGCAACACTGATTACAGCACACCTCAATATTGTGTAAAAATTACTGAGCGTGATATATCTTTATTAACTCCATGCGGCAGTTTAAATTTTGCATGCCTGTGACTAAACTCCCAAAGATTAACTCTTCCAGTGACCCCATGCTGTATATAAAATTTATGAACCTGAACATCTTGTACGCTAAAATGAAACAGTTTAATTTCCTGCCCATTAAGAAATTAGCCTACATCACCTGAAATATTTTATGCAACTGCATTGCCTAGTATAATAAACTAATTAACTTCACAAAGTACAGTGCAGTGTGCTTCATAAGAAGGTACTAGTTCTTCAGCTAAGCAAGATATTTCCCTTTCTTTATGGGATCCAAAGGTTCAGTACTAAGTTCCAGACAGACAGATGCTAGTCTTCCGCCTAAGCCAGATGGATCTAATCTATTCTCCCACCCTTTTAAGACCCATTTTAATACACTCTTCCCATACATGCCTTCATACTCTGTTTCCTCACTTCAAGTTATCCAAACAAATCTCCTCCCCTGTTACATGCCTCATCCATTGATACTCCTTAGTTTAATCATCTTAATAATATTTAGTGGTGGGTACAAATTATGGAGTTCCTTTTATCACAAATTTCTTCAATATCCTGACACTTCCTCATGCCTAAGGCCCCAAATATTCTCCTCAGGATCTTGTTTGTAACTGCCCTCTTAACTTGAGACCAGTTTCATGCATGTATTAAAACAACAATAAAACCAGCTTGGAATATTTTAATATCAATGTGTTTTGACAGACAGCAGGAACACTGGCATGCACAACATTCTGCATTTTTTAAGGTGATTATGTTTTTTTCCAATGGATTAACAAGAGCAGTGGGCAGAGATATAGCCCATTTCATTTCAAATCATCTTCACTTAACTGGACCATCCTAACAGCACACTTAAAAGCTAAACTGAATAGAAACGAAGATAAAGTGCATCCCTGTTCCAGGCTACAATGAACTGCAGGAGGTTGTATTGAAAGCAAATCAATATACCAATCCATTAAGAATGTTCTCCAATCTCTCTACCAAACAAACACTATGCTACCTTTAGGTCTCTTTGCCTCACTGGGCTATTGTATTTTCTCCAGTTTGTGGTAAATGTCGTCTTCCAAACGTCTGTACTATGTCTGCAGCGGTCCACCCAGACTCCTATTCAAATGATAACAGGGCCTCTTTGCCAGGGCACTAGGCTGACCACTCACCTCCACATAGCATAAAGGTTAAAAATAAGTGGAGCTATACCTCCACTCCACCCCTTTGTGGTGCGCACAGGTAAAACTTTCTAAGGTGAATGCACAAATTTCGTCGATGAATGGGTTTTGCCTAGAAGTAAATGCTAACAAAACTAAGAACATAGTCATCTCGAGATCAGAATGAAGGACAGAATATAAAGATTAATAATAGTTCCTTTGAAAGGGTGGAACAGTTCAAATATTTGGAAAAAACTATTTGGAATCAAAATTCTAATCAGGAAGAAATTAAGAGCATATTGAAGTCAGGGAATGCTTGCCATCACTTGGTGCAGAATCTTTTGTCTTCCAGTTTGCTATCCAAAAATACAAAGATTAAGGTATACTGAACCATAATTTTGCCTGTTTTGTATGGGTGTGAAACTTGGTCACCACAGTCAAGGAGTAATGTAGGCTGAGGGTGTCTGAGAAGAATAATTGGGCCTAAGAGGGATGAGGTAACAGGGGAGTGCAGAAAACAACATAATGAGGAGTTTTATGATCTGTACTCCTCACCCAATATTGTTCGGGTGATCAAATCGGGAAGAATGAGATGGGCGGGGCATGTAGCACATATGGGGGGAGAGGAGAGGTGTATACAGGGTTTTGGTGGGGAAACCTGAGGGAAAGAGACCACTTGGAAGACCCAGGTGTAGATGGGAGGATAATATTAAAAACGGTCTTCAAGAAGTGGGATGTGGAGGCATGGACTGGATTGACCTGGCTCAGGAGACGGACAGGTGGCAGGCACTTTTAAAAGTAATGAACCCTCGGGTTCCATGCAATGCTGGGAATTCAACTACCTAAGAACCTGTTAGCTTCTCAAGGACTGTTAACCATGGAGTGAGTGAGTGAGTGGGTGGGTGGGTGAGTAATTAGGGGTTTTGTCTTGACATAGGAGTGTGTGTGACATTTTGTTACATACCCATGCAACAATAATCAGCAATCATTTCAGCACTGCTTATTGCCCTGTCTGGCATATTAATGACAAGCTGTAAAAATGGTCAAACAGCTTTACCACAACAGTCTGTCCACATGTAACAACTTGAAAAATGTTGAACGGATTCCCATAAAATTTGACACTGGGAGTTGCAATACAATTTGTCAACACAATCAGCTGTGATTATAACCACGCAATAGCAACAGGCAATTTACATGGATCAACATGTATACAGAATGTCACAGGAGGAAAGGGCCAAACTTCGGGAGGGTGTTCCTTATGTTAAACTATACCGATATAACCCAAAACACCTATATCCAAAGTTGAACGGTTAC
>Ga0209629_10001083_pt1 | contig 16428 bp, 17 predicted proteins | sample TergutCu122P5_FD_187286 | JGI IMG/M metagenome (GOLD analysis project Ga0209629, IMG submission 187286) | Cubitermes ugandensis P5 segment gut microbial communities from Kakamega Forest, Kenya - Cu122 P5 (SPAdes) (version 2) | ecosystem: Host-associated > Arthropoda: Insects > Digestive system...
GGGGGCAAAAATTTCTTGGGCCCAGGGGCGTAAAGTATCTAAATACGGGCCTGCTTACCACACATCTTCTGACAGTGATCGTCACTTTGATAGTAGCATTGACATCCACAAGTATTCCCAAATCATCATACTAAAGCAGGGCACATATTAATACATAGTCAGTTTGTTATTAATTTTCATATTTAAGGGAAACTACAAAAAAAAGTTTGCATAGTAAAAATGACTGGGAACTTATCCCAGTTATAGGTCTGTATTTACCAAATATGTCAGAATTCAAAACAAGTAGAGTAACTAAAGGGAGTAAACTGTTTGTGGAAAAGCATATTCACATGTCATTATCTAAGTAAAACAGGAATCATGTAAAGCCACTGGAAGTAGCTACATGCATTCTCCAAGTGCAGTTGAAAAATCTTTGTTTTGTGAACCATGGGTCAAAATGTCCATTCTTGAATTTGACACTGATTGGAGGTGAATGGTCATTGTATATGTTACCTTCTCTAGCTCCTCTAGCAATAGTTCACTGGGAAAATATCCTGTTGGGTGTGTTGCTAGAAGTTGAATTGACTGAAGTGTGGTGACTCCTTTGTTCACATATTAACAGACAGACTGTTGTTCAGTACAAGCTAAGTCTGAATGTTTCTGATGGTGTGTTGCAATATGGTATATTAATTTTATCATGGACATTGTCCATCCATTGAAGTTTTGTAAGCATGGCATTTCAGAAACTGGAATTGTTACCATCAGTATGAACCTGCTCATCAGTGAGGTCACCAAATTACAGGACAATTTGTGTCACATTAAATTAGTCTCCTTGTCCCATATAAACAGGGATTTTGTCAACTGTCTTCCCTCATTTCATTATTCTCATTCTTAAGGTATTTGTTATGTCTGTTTGATGGATTTTAACCCTGCTTAGAGGAGGATATGAGTTGAGTTTTCTTTGGGTTTAACACTACTTTGGTTTGTCTATAGTTTTATTGTCCATTTTTCTTTCTAATACCTGATGACAAAAACAGACTCAATTTTTGAAATATTGTGTTTGAAAAACCTGGGTTGAAGGAAAATTTCCTATATAACAGCTTTATCAGTATGTTTAAAGAACACTGACTATAAGAATCACTGCAACATTAATTTTTTAGGAAATCTAATGGATGGGTTCCAATTAAGGGAGGTTATTCTTCCATCGTCCCTTATAAAATGGAATAGATTCATTCATTCAGCATTCTGTCTGATGACAGGTTCAAAGCTTCCTCCAAAACGATTCCTCCACATAGTGCAATCTAGAGCTTCCTCCTTCAAATGAGAGTATTCTCTCCTGTCCTTAGGGTCATCCATTAGCTTCCTTGGTCTTCATCTTCATCTCCTTGAAACTTCCATCTCTCCCTTTATCTTTCCTTTGATGACTTGTTTTAGAAGGCAGTTTCTACATAAGATGTGACCAATCCAGTTAGCCTTCCTTTTTCTTATGTCATGTAGGATATTCCTCTGCTCATTGACTCTAAGTAACACTTCTTCATTTCTCACATGATCAGTTGAACTGATCTTCTCCATCCTTCTCCAGCACCACATTTCAGAACTTTCCAGGTATTTCTGATCTGCTGCCCAAAGCGTCCAAGTTTCACCACCACACAAAGCCATGCTCCAAATGTAGCATTTTACTAGTTTCTTCCTCAAATTTAAGTCCAATGTGCTGGTAAAAAGAGTCTTCTTGCTGAATGCAGCTTTTGCCATGGCAATCCCGGATTTAATTTCACACATACATCTTCCATCATTTGTTAACATGCTACCCAAATATTTAAAACATTCCACATTCTCCAGTTGTTTTTGGTCCATCATAATTGTTACTGGATATGGTTGTCTTGAAATTCTCATTACTTTTGTTTTTCCCACTTTCATTTCCATGCCATACATCTTCCAATTTCAGTTAGCTTATCAATCATGGCCTGTAGCACCATTTGTTCCTTAGCCATTAGTACAAGTTCTGCATATTTCACAGTTTGAATAATTTGCCCTCCGCTGTTGAAGTCTCCAAGCCCATCCAGAGCTTCCTTGGTGAGGCATTCGCTGTACAAGTTGAACAGAATTGGTGACAAACAGCATCCTTGTCTGACTTCTCTTCAAATCTGCACATTTCTTGTCTCCCCTCGATCCATTCGTACTTTAACCTTCTGATCCATGTACAATTTGCTAATCAATCTTCTTTCACGCCAATAGATACCAGTTCTCTTTAGGATCTGCATTAATTTGGTCCAGTTTACACAGTCAAATGCCTTCTGCCAGTCTATGAAGCAAACACACAGTTCTTCATCTATCTCCAAAGTTCGTTCTGCAATTATTGTTATCATCCCAATTGCATCCCTCATTCCTTTTCCTCTTCTAAATCCAAACTGACCTTCTCCAAGTGCATCCTCAATTTTCGTTTCAATCCTTCTTGTAGGTATCTTTGCTATTATCTTTGCTGTATGTGCATTAAGGCTGATTGTGCGATGGTCACTGCATTTTGTACCTTTTATCTTCTTCTTTAAGGCAATCATTGTAACTTCTGTGAAATCCTTGGGCCACTCTCCAGTTTCTATATTGCGTTGATTAGTTTTGTCACTATTTTCAAACCACCTTCTCCCAGTAACTTGAGCACATCTCCAGGTACATCATCATCTCCTGTAGCCTTTCTATTCCTTATATCCGTAATAGCTTTTTCCACCTCGCTTTATAAAATATATAGGCCTTTCTCGTCTGTAACTACTTCTTCTTCAGGTTCAACTTCTAGAGTTTCTGGTCAGTTAAGTCGATCATATAGTTCTGTAACATAATTCTCCCAAATTTTAAGCACTTGCCTCTGATCTACTATTCTATTCCCCTGGGAGTCTTCGATGCCAATATTTTGAATCCCTTGGGTCTCCTACCAACCTAGTTCTTCTGACTACATGTACATCAAAACACAACGGCCTGTTCTTTGAAATTCCATAATCTCATTACATGTGTTCTCAAGATATTCCTTTTTGGCCTTTTATGTGGCTCTTTTCAATTCATTCCTTAGTCTCCTGTAGTTCCTCCTGCCTTCTTCAGTGTTGACATTCTTCCATTTCGTTTGCTCATCTATTTTACTGATCATTTCCTGTGTAATCCATGGTTTTCTTGCTCTCTTCTCAACTTTACCAACCAAATCACTGATAGTATGTAAAACACATTCTTTTATATTTTTCCACTGCACTTCAGCATTCCCACTTTCACATTCAAATGCACCGAGTTTCTCATCTAGAGTATCCTGCACTCTTTGCCTTTGAGCATATAGCTACTCCAAATCCCATCTAGGTCTGCTCTTTTGGAATCTTATAATTTTCTTCAAGCTGGTGGGGACTTTGGCAAACAGTAAGTTGTGGTCAAAGTCAGTATCTGCCCCAGGCAGTGTCTGCATATCCTTCACACTGTTCCTCAATCGATGCTTCACAATTATGTAGTCCAACTGATGTCGACTCCAATCTGCAGGTGCCTTCCATATGTACAGTCTTCTTTTTGGCTTCTTGAACCATGTGTTGGTGACAGTCAGTCCATTTCTTTCACAAAAGTCAAACATTTGACCCCTGTGATTCCATCTACCTAGTCCATGTGATCCAACAATGTTCCAACATGACTCATCTCCAAAAACGCTTTTCCAGTCCCCCATTATGATGTTTGTATTACCTTTCCCATCTTCCTCAAGAATTTCTTCAGTTGTGTCATACAAATTTTCCACTTCATCATCTTCTTACTCTGATGTTGGCATGTGCACTTGCATAATCAGAATACTTACCAGTTCCACCTTTAACTTAAAAGCAATGATTCTGTCATTACAAAGAATCTTCACAACACTTCTCACTATACTTTTGTGCACCACTACTGCTACACCTCTTTCAGCTCATTCACCTCCCAAATAATACACCGCATAATCACCACTTCTTATTTCACCTTGTCCTTTCCACTGTACTTCACTGACACCTAGAACAGACACTTCATTCTTCTGAATTTCCGTTTTCAAGTTCTCCAATTTGCCTCGTTGATTCAGGGTCCTTACATTCCATGCTCCAATCTTGTAACTGATGTTCCTTCTGTTCTTTGTACTCCTTCCCGTCATAATGCCTGCATGACATTTTCTCTAGAAACACTCCCCCCCCCAGAGATCCAATTGGGGGATTATTTTACCCCCAGATAATTTTGTCTCCAGAGGAAGCATCTTGCACATATGATATCGCTGTTTCTGGAAAGAGACTATCCAGGAAAAGTGATAATGTGGTAGTTTTTCCATTTACTTTCCACATCACAGTACAACAGCCATTCAAACCACTCTGGTCACACCTGTTGCCATACGAACTTGAACCATCTCGAGCATCATTTGCTCTTTGCTTCAAGCCGCTACTGATGACGCTGCTTCCGGCATCAGTTTTGGTGTCTCTCTTCGTCTGATGCCTACCCTTCGACCTGTCCAGCAAGGGAGGCCTTGCCAGTAGCTACACTACCGCTGGTTTAGCTATCAGGGTCACTGGCGTACTCAAACCTCCTCACCACGATATTGTGGAGCCACCAACGAGGAATAGATACTAGAAGAAAAAATAAATGACATTTGATGCAAAGCAGGCTGTGCCATGGTGCAGGTGGTTAGTTGCCAGCCTGTCACCATGAGTCTGTGTTCATTCCAACACCAGTCCATTTGAGATTTATGATGGACAAAGTGACAGTGGGACAGGTACCTCTCCACACAGTTCATTTTTCCCCCTTATTATCATTGCACCTACGTTTCATACTCATTCATTTATCTATTACTGATGCTTATATAATCTTATCAGCTGACCTCATCATTACATAACACAGTTAAAAAATAAAAGATACCTGGCAAATTTCAAATGTTGCAATTACCTACAATTAGAACACTTTTTTCAAATATTTCTTGTGTGTCTGTAGACATCACCTCCCTTCTTTCTTTTCCCTTGCCCTTCCCCTACTTAGGCTACAGATTACAGTACAGTATTCAGGTTTTGGATGGAACAGGTGGTTGCCAGATACTGTTTATTAGTGCATATACACAGTGCGGTCCAAAGGTTCCCAGACTGAATTTTTTTACCGCTTCCCTACCAACGCCATCTACCGGGCTGTGATTGAACTACGTAGTTGAAACCGTTTCTCACAAGAGTGAAAATTGGTGTTAGTGTAGTTGCAGTTGCTGTTAAGACAGAACATCTCGCACTAACGGTTGTTGTTACTCTGTGTCAATGTCGTGAGATGGATGTTAAGGAGGAACAACGTGTGGCGATTAAATTTTGCTGTAAAGTCGACTTTTCGGCTACAAAGACTGTGGAACTGATTCAGAAGGCTTACGATGATGCAGCATTAAGTCGAACAACAATTTTTGAGTGGCACAAACTGTTCCGAGAGGGTAGAGAGTCAGTGAAGGAGATAAACGCAGTGGTCGGCCCACAACAAGTCAAACTGATGACAACATCGCTGCCGTCGACAAAATGGTCAAGGAAGATCGAAACGTGACTTCGCAGTTAATAGCAGATACACTTGGCATCCTGAAAACTGTGGTTCTACAGATTTTAAGAGAGGATTTGAAGAAACAAAAACTGTGCTCAAGATTTGTCCCGCACGCACTAACACGAGAGCAAATGGACAAGCGAGTTGCCGCGTGCCAAGACCTGTTAAACATGATTAACGGTGACAAGAACTTTCTGGACAAGGTTATTTATTACAGGTGAAGAGAGCTGGTGTTTCGCGTACGATCCTGAATGCGTTGGCGAACATTCTCCACGACCGAAGAAACTGCGCTTCCAAAAATCAAAAGTGAAGACGATGCTAATGGTGTTTTTTGACAGCCAAGGCATTGTACACAAAGAGTTTGTGCAAGAATGTTGCACTGTTAATGCAGAATATTATAAAAGTGTGTTAGACCGCCTAATTTCGCACATTCAACGAGTTCGTCCCGCCCTGTACCGCACTCATGATTTTTTTCCTCCTGCACGACAACGCCCCGGCGCATTCGGCAGCAAAAATTTGACAGTTTCTGACTCAAAAACAAGCCGCAACATTGAACCACCCCTAATACTCGCCAGATTTGTCTCCCCCCGACGACTTCCTGTTCCCGAAGTTAAAGTTGCAGCTGAAGGGTGCAAGATTTGATACAATTGAAGAGATTCAGAAAGCCGTGACCGACCAGCTAAACAAGATTCCCGCAGAATTTTCAAACGCCATGAAGAAGTTGGAAACACATGCTAACCTGTGTATTACATCTAATGGATCCTATTTTGAATAAGTAAACAGAAATAAATTACCTGCCTTCTTTTTTTAGTTTTTATTGCCTTAGTCCGGGAACTCTTGGACCACACTGTTTATATGGAGTAAGAAATTGTGGAGTGTCAAAAATAGTGTGGTCTTCCAGAACGGGGTGGAAGGACTGGTAATCCCTCACCATAAAACAACACATTAACAGTCTTCTGGGACAGGATGCTGCATAGGCTGGTAGATAGGCAGTGGGTTCCTCTGAAATGTCAGCACACATTTTACCGAAGCAGATTATGTCAGATCCCAGAAGACAATGAGAACCACACCTCTCACAATGTTATGACATGGTGTGAAGGGCTTCACACTTTATCAAATCAAGGAGTTTGAGATTAATGAGACATAATAACAAGCATTCAGAAAAGACAGGGGTACAAGTTTTAGTCACAGTACCAAAAGTAAGAACCAATTCTGGGGACCTAGGTGTAGGTACGAGGATAATATGAAAGTGCATCTTGAAGAAATTGGATGTGATTGTGTGTGTTGAGTTCATCTTGCTCAGCAGAGGTTCCAGAATTAGGCTTTTGTGCATACAGTAAGAAACCATTAGATCCTGCAGTAAGAGATGGGATATTTTGTTCTAACCGGAGAAATTATGACATGGTTAAATAACAGTAAGGTCTGCTATAATAAGGTCCAGTACAGTGATAAACAGAATATAATGTGAATCCGTTTTGGACTGTAAACCTTGATGTATCTGGGAACTTTATTCTTTGGTCCTAGAAGCAGATATCAACTGTCGGTCAGATTTGGGGTCTGAACTCCCAGTTTGCCCAAAAGAATTTATTATACACCTGATTTTCACAGAAGCTGGGTTAGCACAGTCAGTACAGTGATGAGGCCAATGCCTAAACAATCCAGTAATCTTTCAAATCCATAAAGAGGCAAGAGATTCTTCTCATCTTCTAAGCAACCAGATTATCTTTGGGGCCCACCCAGCCTCCTCTTCAGTGGGTACCATGCGACTTTTACCCAGGATATAAAGGGGCTAGGGCATAAAATCTACCATTCATTTCCATCTAGCACCAGGGTTGAGAAATGTGGAACTGTGCCTTCACCCTTCATAATTCTCATGACATGGTATTTAATTAAGTACAAACACAACTTTACATACTTTACCTGCAGTTGATACCTACATCCATGTTAAAACACTAGGAATTTTTCTGAAACAATAAAAATCTTCTAATATAATATTTATTTTTGTAGTGGGTAACAATATTGTTCCGGGGAAAGTTTTCGCCATAACTGACCTCCATCCAGGCTCACCATACAAGTTGCGTGTAACGGCTTATAATGCTGCTGGATCCAATATTGTCAATTACCGATTCACAACCCTCACAGCTATTGGAGGTGAGTTTGTTCAGGTAAAAATAAATAACTGCAAAATTTATTCAAACCTAACAACATAATATCACCAAGTATATGCAGCTGTCATGTCATACTTGATTTGTGTTTGACCGTGCATCATCAATGTAGGTAAAGTAATATAGAAGAACCAACTAGATGCAACAGTAATTTATTAATCTATAAGATCAGCTCAACATGTTTTGGGCAATCTTTTGCCCATCTTCAGGAGCATAAGACTGAGATTTTTACAGCATATGATATCCTGTTGTTGTGGTAAGCAGGGGTTCGAAGAGCTGCCACTCTCCAAACCCCTGCTTACCACAACAACAGGATACCATATGCTGTAAAAATCTCAGTCTTACGCTCTGAAGATGGGCAAAAGATTGCCCGAAACATGTTGAGCTGATCTTATAGATCAATAAATTATCGTTGCATCTAGTTGGTTCTTCTATATTACTTTACCTGTCATGTCATACTTTGGAGAAAATTATTCTCTTACTGAGCAATATTCAGTCATTATGTCTCCAGAAATGATAGTTGCTATAAACTGGGGTGAATATACTTACTAAGTAGATAAATAAAGGAAAATAGTGTGAGTAGGTTATTAACTAACACTTTACACATTGCCTAACCCAAGTGAGCTAAAATATGTATTTCCTGAAGGGTTTGTGTCATGTGGTAATATTATTCTGTCAGCTGTCAGTGTTCTTTGTGTTTGTGTGAAGAGATATTTCAAGAATCTCTTTAAAAAACGTTGAATTATACGTATATTGGTATGTTAGCAGCACTAAAAGCAAATGAAGTGTTACGAGTTTTTACAGATGTCTTTGGTAACTGTCAGTTTCTGCTAAAAGAAATCTAATGTAAAATGTGCATGAAAATATCAAACATATATGAAATCAAATCCAAAAGTTTTGCTTTGAGATTAATCATGAGGAATAATTAGACAAACATTTATTCACATAATCAGAGAATGCTCAGTTTCTGTTCCAGTTTTCAGATGTAGAACATGGATATATATCCTGTAAGATGAGTGCTGCCAATATATACAGTTCAAAAATCTGTACGTTTTTCACTGTACTTGAAATCAGTTTAAGAGTTACATGAGATTTTATCATTGTTAAAATTTTATTATGATGTATACATTGTGATATTTTAGAGTTCTCACACATAGTGATATTTTACCTTGTTTTTAAGAAATTGTATAAGACACCTGATCATATCTGATAACGATTGAAACATGTGGCATTAAAATAAAATTTAAAAAATTGTCATGTTGGTTGGAGTAGCATGCATTTATATACATATATTTCACTATACTATTCTTACTGTTGCAGGAACTGTTAGTCCAAGTCTCGTGATGATGGAAACTGAGACAGAGCAGAGAGCACCACTTCATAAAGATGTGAAAATAATACTCTTGGGAGTGTGCTCAGCAGTAGCATTGTGCCTCAGCTTGTTAGGTGTTTGCTTCTGTGTAAAAAGAAGTAAGTCCATAATAAGTGACAAGCATTATGAGTATTCAGGTTTCTATATCAGTAAAAATCTACAATGTAGTTTGGATTATAACATCATGCAGTCTGGCAGGTGGTTACCATGTTCTGGGAGAAAATACTACATTCCTACATCTTCACTGCTGGATTGAAGGTGGAAGTAAGAGCTTCCATTGAAAAGTTGGCAATGGCCTGTCATGCAACTAGTGTCATAATCTGTACCACCACCATCTAAATGTTATATAGACTTACATAAGAGATGTCGGTTTATGAGCTCAAAATTTAGAAGTGGATTTATGAGGTTTCTTATGAAAACATATCGCTCAAAACTGTTTGGAAATGTAGATTATAAATCTTGTGTAGATTAGACTTCATGTTGTGTGTCATTTGTTCATTTAATGTTCTTCAGTACTGAGTATTCATCAAAATATTTGTTGCTGCTTTTTTGGAGGTGGGGAAAGTACCTATCACAGTGAAAGAAATATAGTATATTATGTTTATACATATAAGCTAAAAAAGTACTGCATATTTTTAAAGATTGTCTTTCAGTGATATTGTTAATAACAGAATTTTTTCAGTTAAATTGCCAATAACACAGAATTTTTATAAAATCATAGAGAAAGCCAGAAGTGAACAGATGTAAAAGAGAAGACAGATCCCTTGATCATGTAGTGTGAAATTCATAACATGTGAATTTTCTTCTGATAGTAGACCATTGTTAGCACAATTGTGTCAGAAATATGTCATAGCAGTTATGCGTAATGAAAGGATCACGTGATTTAGGCCAATTTTGAGATTTGGCATCTAGTGTTGTTGAAATAAGGAAGTCTAAGAGGACATGAACTGAAATACACATTACACAAGGTATTTGATTTTTAATAAAATGTAGTAAAAGTTTTATAACTTCCAGAAACCACCTGATGATTGTCTGTTAGTAAACTCACTCCTTTTCTAAATTTTCGTTCATTTTCAAAATTTATGTTATTTTAAAACATAAGCTTGATTCATGAAAACTATTTACAGATTTGTTAATTTGTTGTTATACTATTTAAATATCTTTATTAAGTGCTCTTGTTTATTTGACTTTTGATGTACTGGAGACAGTGAAGCTGTTTTATAATTGCTGTCATTTGCTCTATTTAAGAGTCAGGCTCAAACAGGCCTTCCCCCAATCCCAGTCTGCAGGATGTACAGAGCAGTGTCACACAGGACAACAAACACAACTTAGCCCGGAGGGAACAATACTATGCCACTGTACGAAAATTACCACCATCCCCAGCAACACTAGAATGTATTCCAGGTATAACAACTGTTCAACATTAATAATATCTGTATGTTTTACTTTAAAACTATGATTATTCTGTAGACCTGAGATAGTGGTAAATTTGCAGTGTATGGTAAATGAGAAGTTCTTGATTTCAAACTTTCACCATGTTCTGAATATTGTATGCTTTCTTCTGGGTAATTCCCGGGTGTCTGAATTCTATATGCCATTGTTTTGGAACACTCTGTCTGTTCCATTTTAGTTTCGACTTGGTGTCTCTGTTTACCATAGTTCCAATTGTGGGTTCACTTGAACTCCTCAGTTATCACTTTGAAGATGATGTCCTGGCACTGTTCAAATACATACTAACATCCACATATTTCTGTTTTGATGGACAGTTCTGCAAACAAATGGAGGGGGTAGCATTGGGCTCACCACTTTCTCCAGTAATTGCAAATTTCTTCATGGAGGAATTTGAGAAGAAAGCAATAGAACAAGCGGCACACAAACCTGTATGCTGTTTCAGATATGTAGATGACACTTTCGTCATCTGGCCCCATGGCCAAGAAAAACTGACAGAATTTCTGAGCCACCTTAATGGACTCCACAACAAGGTACAGTTTACAATGGAAAAAGAAGAAGAAGGCCACCTTCCATTCCTGGATATTGACATCTACAGAAAAATGGATGGCTCCCCAGGGCATAAAGTATATCAGAAACCCACCCATACCAATCTCTACCTGCGCCAGAATTCGCATCACCATCCTGCCAACAAACAATCTGTCCTCACTTCCCTGATACACAGAGCCAAAGCTCTCTGTGACCAGGATTCCTTCACCCAAGAGCTAGAATTTCTCACCACCATCTTCAAGGATAATGGATACAGCCCTCAACAGATACAAGCCATGAAACTGGCAACACGGACTGCCAAGAACAACAATAAATCCACCTTGACTGCATACATACCGTACACCCAGACAACATATGGCCGACTCAGCAGAATGCTGGCCAAACACAATATCAAATGTGTTGTCCTACCACCTAGAAAAATATTCAGCTACCTTCCACCAGTCAAGGATGCATTTGGATTAAGAACACTGGGTGTATACAGCATGCCATGTGAATGCAGCAGGGTTTTTATTGGGCAAAGCGGTTGATCCATCAAAATCCGAATCAAAGAGCGCAATAGACGTATAAGACTGGCACAAATCGACAAATCAGCAGTAGCAGAACACAGCATTAACCATGACCACATTATTAAACTACAGGACACACAAAACTCCTGTCTGCTAAAACCGGATACATGGATAAACTCATCAGGGATGCGATTGAACTTGAAATGCACTCACACAACATCAGCAGAGAAGATGGCCTGACCTTAAGCAAATCCTGGAAACCCCTTCTACACAAGCTTAAGGAAAAGAGACAGCCAGCTGAAACACAATAGTTTGATCTCTACCACCTCATGGCTCACTCTCCTCATCTCGACATGTGCCATATCTCCTTCACACATGTATCCGTGGCCTCCACTTGGGGGTCTTTGCCCTCCACAGCCTGTTTCTCTACTCAGAACCACACCCAACCTCTCACCCTCCTTCTGATTGGCTCAGGCTATTTTTGAGCCAAACCTTTTCCCGTATAAATACCCCAACATTCTCAACCCCAGTTATTCTTCATACCTACCCGCCTATGAAGATGGAACAGACAGAGTGTTCTGAAACGTTGGCATATAAAATTCAGACGCCGGGGAGTTACAAAGAAGAAAGCATACAAATGTGAAATTATTCTGCAGTTTCCTACAAAATCCTTTATTTGAATTTTTCATGATGTTATTAAATTAGTGAAGATTGGTTTATAAGACAAATACTGATTTTGGTGGGCATGTTTTTTCCTTTCTTGTTCATTTTGTTTTGTTTTAATGGGGTACATAAAAAATTAACACTATGTTGCAACAGAGTTCTTTTTTTGAAGTTCGTAGTAACTCAGCTACTCAAGGTATTCTAGTCATTTTATGAAAGTAGAAAGTTAATTTTTATGTTTATGAATGTCTGCTGCACTGGACAAAATCCAGTCCTCCTACTTCCACCTGTTTTGTTGTAAGACATAACATGCTTTAAAAATTTATGTGTAATTATATTGAAATAGAATTATTCAGTCTGTTATCTCAGATAAAACAATTTTTCCTATGAGAAATTACAGAAAGTAATCCAATTTTTATTTAGAATATTCAGAGGATATTCGGCCTTACGCTACATTCCATGTCCCAGGACCACCCAGTTCTGAGACTACAAAGTTGCAGACATTTGTCTACAGGGACAATGATGCTTCTCCAACAAGAAAGGTACTGTCCTGTTGGTTATTATTACATAAGTTCTAAGAGGCTATGATGATAACATACACTAGAATTCCTTTAATCTGGATGCTGATACTCAGGACATCCCAATACTTCGGCAGGTGAGGAAAATAATCCCAAGTCTGGAAGTTTCACCATCAGTAACATCCAGTACACATACTGATACCATGACTTGATCTTTTGTTATCTGGATTTATTGAACCTATCACAGAAGATCCCAAGATGAGTAAACAAGCTGCTGCTGGTAAGAGGAAGCACATAATTTTAAGGATTCCTCAGAAAGTGTAAATAATTAGGAAGCTTGAAAGTGGTGACAGCCATAGTGTGGTTATAGTTTCATACAACATGGGATTGTCAGCTGTCTATGATAAAAGAAACAGAACGACTGATTGCAATCCTTTATGCCATCAAATGAAAGTGCAAAGGGCCCTCTAAAGTAACAGACATGCAGACAGCCTCAATTAGTGCATTTGAACAAAGTGTTGTGTAAGCACTGTACACCAGTTCATTCTGAAGGAAAACTCATGGCTGGACCTATGATAATTGACTCCAGACTCCCGGTAAAGTAGAATGGGACCCTGACTCCACTGAACTGTAAACTGAATATTATTAATAACAAAATATTACGTGGAAGAATTTAGATCAGTATAGGTACTCTTTGATAATTGGGAATATTAATAATGTAGCACATGTCCAGTCCTGTGAGTGCTGCTGGATTAAAGGAATTCTACTGTAATATGCTTACAATTGCTGGGTTTCTGGAATTTTATGCATTATTTGGAATTCTGAATAGAACACATTGTTTTGGTAACTGAATGTCTTCCCATCCTCAGGCAAGAAGGTCTCTACAGCTGAACTGGGTCTGACTGAAACAGCTGCTCCAGTCCAGGAGCAATCTAATTCAGTTAGCTAAATCTACATAAGCACCCACAATCAGGTTTTGTTAACATCAAGTAATAAGAAAATTGAGAATAATAATTCTGAAAATAACCGTGAAGACCTACAGCTAAGGCAGAACAAGATGTTTTTCAAATGAAGGCATCTAAGTGTTTCTCCACCTTTTTACCTATGAGTGAAAAGAGATCCAGTTTCCAAAATGTTGTCTTCTCTTCAGAATACTAGATGTTGGCCAAAGTCCACAAACCCAGCAGTCTTAACTTATTATTACAAATTAACATAATGGTGTTTGAATATCTGGACATAGGCAGGATTTACTGAATGACATTGAAAAATAGAACTGAAGTAATTGAAAACTGGTCTAGTCTTTTAACCCCTTTGTGCAGGTGTTTGAACGGCTTGCTGCAATGCATAGAATGGCCATATCAATTTATAGTGTGGCTTTATAAACCCAACGTATTCCTCAGTTAGAGAACAGAAACGCAAATACCTGTGTGAGCTAGTATAGTGATGCTTTATTCTGCCCTCTGTTTGTAATAGGGGAAAATGTAATACCAGAGTTAATATAAAATTTAGAGGCCAGACACATTGCTAATTATGACTATCCTTACCTGTCATTAGCTTACAAATTGGGTTAATTATTTTTATTATTTGAGCTCTTCATTGGCGGAATACGCAAAGTAATTTGTATCTTCTCACATCTCCATAACCTAATACACACAGAACAGTTATAGTTGTGACACAGATCCTCATTAATTTGTATAGAAATTTCCTAAGTATTTGTTTGTTTAAAACTGTGATTGTACTGCAGACGTGAGATAGTGCAACTTGTCATACAATAGGTCATGTAAGGTCAACTTGCAGTCTTCCAGATTATGCTATGCCGAAGTGGAAAATTTGGTAATGAAGTTTCCAGTTTTCATATATTCGTATATATTCAATCATTCAGACTGCGTTTGTGCCTGCTAATAAAAATTAGCTTTATCTGATGCATCCAACTGGTAAGGTCTGCTGACCACTACTGCCTGATGTTGGACACAGTGTCAGTCTTCAAAACATTGTTGTGGTTCTAAAATATTATAATTTAATCTATTTATTTACATCCCATCAATCCATACAGGGTTAGATAACCATAAGGATATGGAACTAGTCAAATATCTAATGCTATCCTAAAGTAAAAAAATTCAAAACTAAAGAATTTATAAGTAGAGTTAGTAGTTAGCATACAAGCAATAATATAAAAATATTATGACATAATAGCATTAATATTATTAATAAAAATAATAATAATAACAGTTTTATAATACAATTTGGTTTTATAAGTAGGCGGCACACAGTTCACTTATAGAAAACCAGTTATAGAATTCCTGTAGTGTGTAGAATGAGCCTAAGAGTAAAAATTTTTTTAATGTCTTATGGAATTGTTTTTTGTTGTTAGACAGGTGCCGAATTTTAGGCAGAAGTTTATTAAAAATCTTAACACCCATATAATGGACGCCCTTTTAGAATTTGGTTATCCGTGTTGATGGAGGGTGCAGGTGGGATTTTTGGCGAGTGTTGATGGAGTGTATATCAGTATTAGTTGAGAACTCCTCAAAATTCCCCACCGCAAACATTGCCAAAGACAAAATATATTGTGATTGTAAAGGGAGAATGTTTAGTTTTTTTAAAAGATCGCAACATGATGTTCTGTAATTGGAGTTAGCAATAATGCTAATAATTCGTTTTTGAATCTTAAAAATCGTATAACTGTGACTGGAGTTGCCCCAAAAAATTAAACCATATGAGATGATGGAGTGGGCATACAAATAGTAAATTACTTTCAAATTTTTTATTGTAAGTATTGGTTTTAGAGTTCTTGTTATATACAAGGCTGAACTCAATTTAGAGCTTAATTTGTCTAAGTGTGATTGCCAGGATAGGGTTTTATCCACAATAAGACCTAAAAAAGTAGTCTTGTTAGTATTTTTATATAATTACCTCTATATTTTATGTGAGCTTGAGTAGTTTCAATGTTTTTGCTAGTGAACTGGATAAGGTTTGTTTTATTAAAGTTTAGCGTTAGTAAATTAGCTTGTAACCATCTGTTAATTTTCTGAAATACTAGTTCAAGTTCATCATTAAATTTATGAAAATTTTTTTGCGTACAAATTAAGTTTGTATCATCAGCAAATAAGATCGGTGATGATATGTCATTAACTGATTTAGGCAGGTCATTAATATACAACAGAAATAGCAATGGGCCCAACACTGAGCCCTGTGGGATGCCTTGTTTTACCTTGTCCCACTCAGAGTAGAAGTTCACGGATTGGTTGTCCTTTATTTTCACTCTTTGGAATCTATTAGTCAGATATGATTCTATTAATTTGTTGGCAGTGCCCGTAATGCAATAGAACTTAAGCTTCCCTAATAGTATATCATGATCTACACAATCAAAGGCTTTGGATAAATCACAAAATATACCCCCAACCCATTCTTTATTGTCTAGGACTTTTAGAATTTTGTTGGTTAATTGGTAAATAGCCGTCTGTGTTGGTGTATTACGTCTGAAACCATATTGTTCATTAGCTAGAATTTTATTAAAAATTATATGCTTATTCAACCTTGTGTAGATCAGTTTTTCAAAAATTTTTGAAAAAGAGGTTAATAAAGATCTTGGTCTATAATTGGTTAGCTCAGTTTTATCACCTTTTTTAAAAATTGGGGTAATTTGCGAGTATTTTAGCCTTGTGGGGAAGCTTCCCTTAGATATAGATTTATTGCAT
>Ga0209629_10001084_pt1 | contig 16417 bp, 15 predicted proteins | sample TergutCu122P5_FD_187286 | JGI IMG/M metagenome (GOLD analysis project Ga0209629, IMG submission 187286) | Cubitermes ugandensis P5 segment gut microbial communities from Kakamega Forest, Kenya - Cu122 P5 (SPAdes) (version 2) | ecosystem: Host-associated > Arthropoda: Insects > Digestive system...
TTTGCAGAAATTTAATAATCAAAACAAATTAATTATGGAAGTTCAATATAACAACCTTTACACACATTTCGTTTTTACAACGCAGGACAGATTCCCCGCGATTACGGAAATTCATCGTGAACGTATAGAAAAATATATCACAGGCATTGTAAATAATCATCAATGTAAAATTAATGCCATTTATGCTAATCCCGATCATGTTCATATTTTAGTTGTTCATCTTAGCTACTAAGGGGACTGCCGGAAATAAGGGTTACACACACAACTTTTTTTATTATCTGTTTTTTCTAATCACAGGGTTTTCCCGCTGAACCCCGTCCCTGCGGGACTTGAGGAGAGGGTGTCGTGATTTTTGCCCGTAGATTGAAATCTACGGTTAATAAAGTATCGTCACTGCGGGACATTTCACAAAGGATAATCATCAAAACTATACTCCCGGCTAATAGGCATAAGCTACTTGCTCCGCTATTTTATGACCTGTTTTGGAGTAGGGTGTCCCGGTGACGAAGTCAGGAAACACAGGCTTTTGCCGGTGATCCCGGAATTCATGCAAAATACACAAAGAAAAAGGGAATTCTCCCGAATTCCCTAATCCAATCTTTGTTAACCTTAAATCTAATACTATTATGAAAAAACCACAATGCAAAGGTACGGCATTTCTGCTCTCCACCCAAATTATTTTCGATAAATAGTGTTAAAGATTATAGATTTGAATATTAATAATATTTAAAAACACCGGATGTATAACAATTATTAATAATCATAGGATACATTTTAACGTATCTAAAGCAATCATCAATTCTTCATTGGTGGGAATCACAACAACTTTCACCAAAGAATCTTCGGAACTGATAACCGCTTCAATGCCACGAACGTTTTTATTTTTTTCTTCATTCAATCGAATTCCCATAAATTCCATGTTCCAACAGACAGCGGCCCGCATTTGCGGCTGATTTTCTCCGACCCCTCCCGTAAACACCAATATATCTACTCCTCCCAATGCTGCCGCATACGAGCCGATGTATTTTTTTATCCGGTAATTGTATGTTTTTAGCGCTAATGCCGCCCGTAGATCGCCGTTGTTAATTGCAGCATCAATTTCCCGCATATCCGACGAAACGCCTGAAATACCTAAAATACCACCGTATTTATTTACAATGGTCGAGAGGGCTTGCGATCCGATATTCTCTTTTTCCATGATATAAGTGAGAACGCCGGCGTCAATATCCCCGCTTCGGGTGCCCATTAACAGACCCTCAACCGGTGTCATACCCATGGAGGTATCTACCGATCGACCGTTTTTTATAGCGGTAATGGAAGCGCCGTTGCCAATATGGCAAGTGATGATTCGCTGTTTCTCACAGTGAACATTCAGAAACCGGCAAACTTGCTCTGAAACATACCGGTGACTTGTTCCATGAAATCCATATCGACGTATGGCATATTTTTCATATAGCGAATAAGGAAGTCCGTAGAGATAAGCATAGTCGGGCATGGTTTGATGAAATGCCGTATCAAAAACCGCTACCTGTGGAACTTCCGGCATTAATTCCTTTATTGCCGAAATCCCTTCCAAGTTCGGAGGATTGTGTAATGGTGCCAAATCAATGCATTCGGTTATTTTCTGAATGACTTCATCGGTTATTACCACGCTGGAGTTAAACATTTCTCCGCCGTGAACCACCCGGTGTCCTACGGCGTCGATCTCGTCTAAAGATTGGATGCAACCGTATTTATTACTTGTTATCACTCCCAAAATGTATTCGATGCCGGCTCGATGCGCTAAAATTTCCCCTTCCAAAACTACTTTATTACCACTCGGTAAGATCAATTGAAGGAACGACCCGTTCAGCCCGATTTTCTCGACCCCTCCTTGCGCTAAAACGCTTTGATCATCCATGTTAAATAGTTTATATTTAATGGAAGAACTGCCGCAGTTTAATACCAATATTCGTTTCATACCGATTCAATCATTAAAGAAAGGATTAGGACCCACTATTTTATCATTCTCGTAAATAAAGAATCCCCTTTGGGTATTTATTCCTAATTGCTTGGTCCGCAAAAGTCGCCAAATGACCGGACTGGGTTTGTATCTTTTGTCACCGTATTCGTTGAACATATCTTCCATCAAATCAACGATCTTTTCAATTCCGAGGGCATCGGCTACCTGAAAGATACCCAGACGCATCCCGAAATCAACAATCATCAGGCGGTTGATATCTTCCATTTTGGCAACGTTTTCCATAACCATCTGACAGGCTTCATTCAGAACGACAATAATTAACCGCATGTTGACCAAACCATTGCTTTCATGGACATCGATTGTTTCGTATTTAATTAATTTAGCAAACAAAAGCACTTTTCGATAAACTTCTTCGGAAGTATAAGCTCCTTTCACTACTTCCAACAATTTGGCATCAGGATGAGCGATGGGAAAATGAAGGCTCACACACCGATCCTTGTGTTTCAATCCTGATGCTAATTCACTGATAATTACACTTGTAGCATTTGTTGCAATGATTGCTTCGGGCGATACGACCTGTTCGATTTGTTCAAACGCTTTCTTCCTTAATTGCGTATCTCTTCCTTTTATTTTATCGTAGCGGATACATTCGATTACAAAATCACAGTCTTTCAAATCGGAATAATTAACGCTTCCTTTGATCCGTCCCAGAATGGTTCGCTTCTCCAATGGCGTTAAGCCCCAGTTTTCGATTCGTTCATCTAATCCGATACTGATCCTTTTGAAACAATAATCGATTCGTTCCCGGTTTATTTCGATGAAAGTGACTTCTAATCCGGCTGAAGATGTTAAGCGGATGATATTTCGTCCTTCTTTACCGGCGCCTACTACGCCGATCTTTGAAAAAAGCGATTTTTTCTTGTGTTTAAATGATAAACCGAAAGGTTCAATGGGTTCAATGATTGTTTCCGACATAATTATTTATTTTGGAGATATTTTTTATTTAATTCCTATTGCTTGATTCGCGCAAATGGCAACCATTTTATAAATGTCGTCGGAAGAACATCCTCGCGAAAGATCGTTAACCGGAGCCGCCATCCCTTGAAGAATAGGCCCGATTGCCTCTGCATTTCCCAATCGCTGCACTAATTTATAAGCAATGTTTCCACTCTCCAAATTTGGAAAAATCAAGACGTTCGCTTTCCCTGCCACCGGACTTCCGGGCGCTTTGCTTTTTCCAATCGAAGGAACCAGGGCGGCGTCGGCTTGCAATTCGCCATCAATCAACAAATCGGGCGCCAATTCTTTTGCTATTTGAGTCGCTTCGACCACTTTGTCTATCAATTGGTGCTTAGCGCTTCCTCTGGTTGAAAAGCTCAAAAGAGATACATACGGTTCAACTCCGATCAACGCACGGGTCGTGTTAGCTGTTGTTACGGCAATCTCAGCCAATTCGTGGGCAGTGGGATTCGGTATAACCGCACAATCGGCGAATACTAAAACGCCGTCGGCGCCGTAAGATCGGTCATGCACAAACATCAGGAATGCACCGGAAACCACGCCGGTATTCGGAAGCGTTTTAATGATTTGAAAAGCCGGGCGCAAAACATCGCCGGTGGTATTTCTCGCGCCGGCAATTTCACCGTCTGCATCTCCGCTTTTGATCATCAAACAGCCCAAATACAAAGGATCTTCCACTAATTCATCGGCTTGTTCCCGGCTTAAGCCTTTATCTTTTCGCAATTCAAACAAAAAATCTGCATATTGAGCTTTCTTCGGGTGATGGTGCGGATCGACCAAAGTTGCCTTATCGATATAAGGCAACCGGTATTGCCCGGCTAATTCCATTATTTCAGAAGGATTTCCAATCAAAATAATATCGGCTGTTTTATCTTCCAGTATACGGTTGGCAGCTTTCAAAGTGCGTTCTTCGTTTCCCTCTGGGAGAACAATCCGTTGCCGGTTTGCTTGAGCGCGTCTGATAATATCTTGCATTAAATTCATAAACCTACAAAAAATAGTTAAACATATATTTTGCAAAGTTACAAAAATTGTCAAATTGAGATTAAAAAAACAACTATTTATTTCATCTGAACATAATTTATTTTTAAAGGTCAGATGGAACTTGCATTTTCATTTTCTTATATGAATATGGAACATGTTCATTTCTTAAAAATTAATTTTAAAAATATACGATTTATCCGTTTTGTTCGTTCTATTTCTAATAATAGATATAGTGAACACATAATATTTTTAAGCATGAAGGTTGATAAATTTTTTCTAATAGTATTTTTCCCCTGCTTCTTTTTTTCTTGTGTGACGATTCCTAAAGATGTCGCTTATTTTCAGGATTTGGATGCAAGCAAGAAAAATATTCGAATAGAAGGCGATTCGGGCGCTTACGAGCCGGTAATTAAGAAATTTGATGAATTGATGATTACGGTCTCCGCGCCTGTTTTAGAACAAGAAGCTGTGGCTCAGTTTAATCTTCCGATAACAACCTATCTGACGCCCGGAGAAACGAACAATTTCCAACAATCGATTTCTGTTCAGACCTTTATTGTAGATCATGACGGAGCGATCGATTATCCGGTGATCGGACGAATTCCCTTAGCCGGGCTGACGAAATCGCAAGCCATTGACCGTATCAAAAAATCGGTTTCCAATCATATCAACAATCCGGTCGTCGTTTTGAAAATTCTCTCATTCAAAGTTACTGTCCTCGGTGAAGTTCTTAAACCCGGCACCATTCCGGTCAGTCAAGAAAAAATTTCCATTTTGGATGCAATTGGATATGCAGGGGATTTAACCATTTACGGCAATCGAAAAAATGTTTTATTGATTCGAGAAAACAATACCGGCGCTAATGAATTTGTCAGAATTGATTTGACTTCTTCCGACTTATTTACATCCCCTTATTACTATTTGCAACAAAACGATAAAATTATTGTAGAACCCAACAAAACAAAACAATTGGAAAGTCGATACAGTTCCGCCGAGAGTTATAAATTATCCACCTATTCCATGATATTTAATGCACTATCCGTTGTTGCATCGGTAACCGCCGTTATTGTTTCCCTTAGTAAAAAGTAAAATTATAGAATAACACTTCATTATGAATATGCAAGAGAATAAAAGCGAATTCGAGCAAATAAAAGACACGGTTTTTCTTTGGTTAAAATATTGGTATTACTTTGTTATCAGTATGACGATATGTGTAATACTTGCCTTTATTTATATGAAAACCAAAACTCCCGTAATGAAAGTCACGGCGCAAGTCAGTCTTCGGCGCGACGAATCGTTGATGAACGGATCATCAATGTCAAGAAATCAATCCATGTTGAGTGTTTTCGGACTGGGAGGGGGATCACAAAATATTGAAGACGAATCAAATAAAATGGGATCCCAAGGTTATATAAAAAATATTGTTCGAAAGTATGCCCTTAACTTCGATTATACGGAAACGAGTTGCATGGGATTCGTAAAAAAGAAACTTTATGATCAATCCCCTGTTATTCTGAGTACGGATGAAGCGGTTTCAGATACTGTTGCACCGGTCCTTATTACTTTAGATATAAAAAAAGAGCAAACCTTCATAAAAATGAAACGAGGGAGAAGGGTACTCGGGAAATATGAAGTCGGTAACTTTCCTTCCGTACTGGAAACTCCCATAGGCTCGCTTACCATTTCCCGATCAGCCTATTACGATAAGTATGAAAAACCGATGAAAATCAATGTTCTTTATGCCAACTATGATTATATGACTCAATTCTACAAAGAAGCAATCATGGTTGATTTTGAAAAAAAATCTTCCGATTTGATCCATATAAGCATGAATTCGGAAAATGTCGCAATAGCTAAACAAATCATCAGCGAAGTGATTGCTACATATAATTCGAAATGGGAAACGGACAAAAATTTACGGACCGGAAAAACCATGCAATTTATCGACGAACGATTACGGTTAGTTAAAGAACAATTGGTTCAAGCGGATCAAGCGATTCAAACATTCAAAGATAAGAATAAACTGACAGATATTTATTCCGATTTAAAGTATGACATGACGCTCAGCGGAGAATTACAACCCAATATTCTTGAAGCTGAAACTCAATTAAGAATGATGGATCTTATCGTCGATTTCGTAAAAGATGAAAAGAACAAATATGCATCGTTTCCACTCAGCTTGAACACGATGACTCCGGCTGTGGCGGAAATAATCGCTAAATACAACGAAGTGTTAACCAAGCGGAACGAAATGTATAAAACAAATACTCAAAGCGCTTTAGTGAAAGATTTAAACGATCGGGTCGAAGCGCAAAGGGAAACGCTTCTGCAATCGATTTCCAATATCAAGAACGGATTGCTGATTACGGTTGATAATCTGAAGAAAAAAGAATCCGAATTAAGAAATAATATCGGTAAAATGCCTACAATTGAGAAGGATTTTCTTCAATTGAGAAGGGAACAGGATTTGCAACAAACCATTTATGGTTACTTATTGGAGATGCGTGAAGAAACCGGAGTAAAAGGCATTTCGCTTTTGCCGAAACTACAGGTGATCGATGAACCTTACGTTATTAACAAACCGGTGGAACCTCGACTCATCAAAGTTGCAATTATCACATTATTTTTCGGGGGAATGCTGCTCCCCTTGTCTGCCATATATGGATTCCCTTTGATTAACAATTATATACGGAGAAAAAAAGAGAAATGATTCGTTTCATCAAGGGAAAAATATTCATTTTTTTTAATGAAGGACATGAACGAACGCTTCTGACAAAAAAAAATGTGGCTGCCTCTTTTGCCATCAAAGGAATAACTATATTAATTTCTTTGATATTAGTCCCTTTAACAATTAGCTACGTAAATTCTGAACGAAACGGCATTTGGTTGACCTTATATTCAATGGTGTTTTGGCTTAATCTCTTTGACATCGGCTTCGGAAACGGTATGAAAAACAAATTAGCAGAAGCGAAAGCCTTGGGTAATATGGAATTAGCAAAAAAATACGTTAGTTCCACCTATGCCATAATAAGCATCATCTGCCTGGTTGTTTTTACTCTTTTTTGCATAATAAACCCGGTTTTGAATTGGGCTTGGGTGTTTGAAAAATTAAATATTTCCCCGGTTTATCACAACGAAGTATCCGGTTTGATTTGGATTTTACTGATTTCATTTTGCTTCACATTTATCTTCAACCCACTGAAATCCGTCGTTACAGCCGATCAGAAACCGGCAATCGGGGCTTTTATCGATATGCTGGGGCAATTATTTACCTTAATCGGAATCTTTGTTTTAACAAAAACCGTAAAACCTTCCTTAATATCGCTGGGATTGGTAACCGGATTTGTTCCGGTTGTCATACTGATTGTTTCCAATATTGTTTTATTCAATTCTCGATACAAAATTTGGCGTCCGGACTTCAAAAGCATCGACTTTCCATTGGCTAAGTCAATGATGAACTTAGGATTAAAGTTTTTCGTCATGACGTTTGCTTCGATTGTGGTCACCCAAACCATTCAGCTTTTTATTCAAGGGATAACTCATCCGATCGAAGTAACCAATTTTAATACATCATTTCGTCTTTTTTCGTTAGCGCTGAACGGGATGGGAATTATTGTCCTACCCTATTGGAGCTCATTTACGGATGCTTACACACAAAAAGATTTTGGATGGATGCAAAAATCGGTTTCTGAATTGCACAAAATTTTTATTTTCCTACTTGTTTTTCAATTGGCGGTACTTATTCTTTCTCCTTTGATTTACTATTATTGGGTTAATTATTGGATAAAAGATAATCAAAATATACTGAATATTTCTTTTTTGATGTCTGCTGCTGTTTGCATATATACTTCAGCAATCTGTTGGCTAAACATCTGTATTTATCCGATCAATGGAATCGGAAAAGTAAAATTGCAAATGTACAGTTCAGTTGCAGAAATGCTTTTAATCATTCCTGTAGCTTTAGGAATGGGGCATAGTTTTGGGGCCGTCGGAATTATTCTTGCTCCGGTCATTGTCTATACCCCGCGAATGATATGGGCGCCTGTCCAATTGAATAAATTAATTAAAAACAAAGCGACCGGAATTTGGAATAAATAGTGAACCATGGTTTTTATCGGAATCGTATTACTTGCCGGCTTTCTGTATATACGGGATTTTAAAATTCCGGCGCTATTGCTGTTTTTCTTTTTCATCACTTCCGGATTTAATTTAGTCCCCGAAGAAATAACTAAATTTGCATTTATATCCAAGGGGGGCGACTTTGCATTTTTGATTCTGGTCGAGATTATTATCATAGACAGCTTGTATATACGGGGATACTTCAAACGGGATGCTTTTACCAATTACCTGATTGTTTTTGCTTTGTTCCTGATTATCTGTATGCTTTACAGCAAATTTGTCGTAATGTTAGGTTGGGGAGATATTCTTCGCACCGTTCGTTATCAATTTTTCTGGATTGCTTATTTTTTATTTCGTTCAATGAGCAAAGAAAAATTAGAATTGCTTTTAAAAGGTTTATTCTTTGTAACCTCTTTTACCGCTCTTCTTTTTCTCTTACAAATTGTTTTCGATAAAAATATTTTAATACAGATGGAAGTAGGTTATGTACGATTATTTGGAATGAAGATTTCTCGTTTTTATAATCAGCCGGATATGCTTTTTTTCTTCACATTCATGGCTTTGTACAATAATCCATTGAAAGGCATTCCTAAATATGCTTCTATGGTTATTCTGACTGCAGCTTTACTGGGTGCTTTTCATCGCAGTTTGATCGGCTGTTTCCTTATTTCTGTTTTTATCGGATTTGTAATTAGTCTCCCTTATTTAAAAAGAGTATATGTATTTACAATTTCTTCCGTAATCATTCTGTTCATTGTCGTTTTCTTAGGAAACAATTTTATCCGGTCAAGGACTTATTTAGATATGCAAGCGGTTATTTCCGGTAATATAGATGCTGCAGAATTTGACATAGAAGATATAGGAAATTCCACTTTCACTTTCAGAATACTCCATTTATTGGAACGAAATCAATATTTATTGGAACATCCGGTAACCATATTTTTAGGCGCCGGATTAATGCCCGAAAATTCGAAATTAGTGGATAAAATGTTTGATTTTAAAATCGGATTGGTGGAAGAATTAACCGGTGCTACATTCCAACTGGATACCGGTGATATTTCCTATTCCGCTCTTTTTCTTCGCTTAGGCTATGTAGGAACCTTTTTGTACCTTTCATTAATTATTTATTTAATGATCTTTTTTTATAGAAAAAGAGCCAATCGCTACGGTTTTTTTTCTTTCCTCTACTTGACTCTGACAATAGGTGTATCTTTTTTTTCGATAAATCTTTTGCAACCGGTTACTTTTCTTTTACCTTTAATCAGTTATCATATAATCAGGAAGACAGAAGTTGAAATACATGTAAACAAAAATTGAAAGATGGGAAAAAACAAAAAAATATCCGTATTAACTTCATTATATAATTGTGAAAGATTTTTGCAAGGGTATTTTAAAGCGCTTGATAAAATTGAAGGCAAAGAACAAATCGAAGTGTTGCTTTTACATAATGCACCGCAAGCAAAAGAATTAGCCATTATAGCAGAAAATCTTCCGGCATTCGATTTTGTTCGTCATATTGTTATTCCCGAACGGGAATCTTTATATCGAACGTGGAACAGAGGAATTCAATTATCAGAAGGCGAATATATTACTGTTTGGAATGTCGATGATGTTCGTTTCCCCTATAGTATTATTCGGCAAGCGGAGGCTTTGGATAACAATCCGGGTTCTGCTATTGCTTACGGCGATATTTGGGTTTCACGTGACTATGGCGTTTGCGGAATGGTAAAAACCAATAGCCCTGTTTACATCGAACGTACACATAAAAGGTTTTTGTCGGAATATCATATATCTTGCTTTCAAATGTGGCGGAAATCTATTCATTCGGTTGTCGGATATTATGATGAACAATTTCTATGTATCGCTGATTTTGATTTTCAAATAAGGGCTGCACTTCATTTTCCCTTTGTGAAAGTCGATGAACTATTAGGAATATATTTAGAAGACCAGCCCCATAAATTAAGCTCTAACGGATTGCAGCCGATGGAATATAATGCTATTGCTCTGAGGTATGCCAATTATTTTTTGATGAATATTTTCTTATTATCCGAATTGAAAAAGAAATATTATCACAATCGAATGTTGATTTTTGATGAATGGAAAAACTTCACTGAAAAATCACCTTTCAGTTTGTTTTACAAGATACGGGGAATTGTTTTTGCAAGTTATAATTCCTGTTATTGGTTAGGTAAACAAACGATAAAGAAAACATGTTTCAAATTTTTCAATAAAACCGAACAATGCTGACAACAATTTTTACGGCTACATATAAAGGAGAACATTTATTGCCTGCACTGTTTAATAGTCTTATGCGACAATCAAATAAAGATTTCGAATGGATTTTGGTAAATGACGGCTCTCCTGACAATACGGATGACGTAGTGGAAGAAATGCGAAAAAAAACCGATTTCCCGTTCCAATACTACAAAAAAGAAACAAATGGAGGAAAAACTACGGCAGTTAATACAGCAATCCCTTTTGCCCGTGGGGAAATGTGCTTGATGGTTGACCATGATGATTATTTAAGCGATGACGCAATTGATATTATTAACCGGTATTATCCTCAAATTAAAGATGATAAAGAGATATGCGCTGTTACTTTTTTAAGACATCATCACAATGGAAAACCGATCGGGACACAAAAAAATCCGGATAATATCATTACGGATTTTTGTTCTTATCGCACGTTTTATAATGTTGTCGGAGACAGAGCAGAAGTAGTTAAAACAGATTATTTCCGAAAATTATGCCCTATTCCTACCTTTGAAAATGAAAATAATTGTTTGGACGGATATGTTTGGCTAATGTTGGCTAAAGAATACAAATCCCTTTTTATCGCAAATGAAAAACCTTTATATTATTGTGAATATCTTCCGGCGGGAAGGTCTTCAAACAAAGTTTATAATTCTCCTCGAGGAGATATGTTGTGCTGGAATTTATTTGCTTCTATGAATCAAACGAATCTTTGGCAAAAATTAAATGCATATATACATTATTGGCAACATTTTTTTGAAGCCGGAAATCTGAAATTCAGCGACGCATATAGTGATTTATCACATAAATGGGGAATAGCGGTAATTCCTTTTTCTTTAATAAAGAATATCTTAAAAAAAATATTAAAACAATAATTACAGGTTTTTTCGTCAAATGAAGATTGTTCACGCCATATTTACTTTTACGACCGGAGGGTTAGAAACTATGCTGGTCGATATCATTAACCGCCAATGTAAAGAAGCAGCTATCAGTTTAATTATTGTAAATAATAAAGTAAACATTGATTTATTAAATACGATCGACAAAAGTGTTAATGTCTATCAAATCAAAAGAGAAGAAAATAATAAAATTCAATTGATTTCCGCTTTTTCAAAAATAAATAAAATTGTTAATAAAATAGACCCGGATGTTATTCATTGCCATAACAATAATCTTTACCCTTTTTTTATCCGATGGAATCGGAAAACTTTTCTTACTGTCCACAGCGTGCAGCTATCAACGAAGTTTTTAAAAAATTACCGACGGGTGTTTTCAATTTCAGAAGCTGTGAGAGAAGACATTAGGAAACAAATTGATATAGAAGTAAAAGTCATTTATAACGGTATTGAACTCAATGAATATCAGTCGCGAGATTCTTATGATTTCAATCCGGAACAGGAGGTTTTTAAAATAGTCCAAGTCAGCCGTTTATCACAACGTAAGGGACAACATATCGCTATTGATTCCATGCACTTGCTAAAAAAACAATATCCCAATATTCGATTCTGCCTTTATTTTGTAGGAGGTGGGTATGCGTATAATGAACTGCAATCTTTAGTAATCCATCATCATCTTCAAGATCAAATTAGCTTTGTCGGTCAGGTGGATCGAAGCTGGGTAAAAAGTCGGCTAAAAGAATTCCATTTATTAATTCAACCTACTCTTTTTGAGGGATTTGGGTTGACAGTGATTGAAGGATTTGCTTCCGGATTACCGGTTATTGCAAGCGATCTGGATGGGCCGAAAGAAATTATTGAAATATTACAATCGGGATTATTGGTAAAACCGAACGATTCTGCGGATTTAGCGAAAAAAATATATCAAGTATATCAATCCTACCAACTGAAAACACTCAAGGGAAGCAATTATATTTTGAAAGACAAGAATCAATTAAAAATTTTTGATATTGAAACAACATCCAATGTATACATGGAAAATTACAATACTAATACATGAAATGCAATGAATATACTAGTACTCAACTCCATTCTTTTCACTGCGAACGATAATAGCATTCCACAGGTAAAATCCATTAAAGATACTATGATCTACAATATGTGTCTCGGCTTCATATATGCAGGACATCAGGTTACTCTCATTGCCGCATCTGAATATGAACCTACCTTACCGGAGGAATATGAATTCAAGGTGTTATTTTTTCCATCCGTTTTAAAACAGGTGTTTTTACCAAGCGTTTTGCCATTACAACCTCGTTTATGGCATTATTTGCGTAGAGAAAACAACAGCTTTGACTGTATTGTTACAAGTGAAATGTTTGCTTTTCCATCGCTTTTTGCTGCTATAATTTGTCCTCGTAAAACAATTGTATGGCAAGAAATGTCCTTGTTTCAAAAGAAATTTTTTAAAATCCCCGCAATAATGTGGCATTATGTTATTGTTCCGCTATTTATGCGTAAAATAAAAATCGTTATTCCTCGATCGGATCAAGCCGGTAAATTCATTGGCCGGTTTTTCAAAAACGTTTCTCAAGATATTGTTGACCATGGGGTAAATCTGAAAAAATTTACTTTCAGCGAAAAAAAAGAAAAGCAATTTATTATTGTCGCTCAGTTGATTAAAAGGAAAAATATTGATTACATTATTCGGCAATTCTACGGTTTTGTTCAAAAATATCCACAAGAGAATTATCAATTGATCATTGCCGGAAAAGGACCTGAAGAAGAATATCTGAAAGCATTAGTTAAAGAACTACATATTGAACCGGTTGTTCATTTTACAGGCTTTCTGAATCATTGCGAATTAAATAAACAAATCTCTCAATCGATTGCTACTTTAATTGCTACCACAAAAGATTTAAATATGGTTTCTATCCCGGAATCTATAGTATCCGGAACGCCTGTAGTCACAAATCTTGTTCCTACATCTTCAACCTATATTGCAGTTAATCAACTCGGAATAGCCAAAAACAAATGGGATGCGTCAGACTTGAAAATCATTGTAGATAATAATGATTTTTATGTAGCTAATTGCATAAAATATCGAGAGAAGCTGACCAATGTCTTTTTGGCAAAAAAATTAATTAATATTGCAACAAAAGGATTATAAATTATGAAATCCACATGCAAATTTTGCCCTAAAGAGCATGAAACAATTGTTAATTGCAGCTGATTCTAAAATAATTATGTACATACGAAAAAAAATTGTTTAAAAAAGATGGAGTAAAATCAGTTAATTTTGATTACCTTTGTTATGCGATATATTTTTTTGTTGTATTTCACAAAGAAGAATGATAACGTCTAAATATACAATATCGCTTCGATTTATATGAAAATTCTACTCGCTAATAAATTCTACTATCACCGAGGAGGTGCTGATGTGTATGTAATCAATCTTGAAGTTTTGTTACGAGAGCATGAGTATGAAGTAGCTGTATTTTCGATGCGACATCCTCAAAATCATCCGTCAATGGATAATCGATTTTTCCCAAAAGAGGTAGATTTTACTCGTTTCCGTCCAACCGACTTTTTTACTTATATTTTGCGCCCCCTAGGTTCTAAAGAAGTAAAAGATAAATTTTCTCGTTTAATAGACGAATTCCAACCGGATGTGATTCATCTCAATAACATCCACAGTCAATTATCGCCTGTAATTGCCGAAATTGCTTATAAGAAAGGAATTAAAATCGTATGGACAGTACATGATTACAAAATACTTTGCCCTCGTTACGATTGTATGAGAAACGGAAAACCTTGTAATTTATGTTATATTGATAAATTGCCGGTAATTACCTATTCTTGCATGAAAAATAACCGTTTAGCAAGTATTTTAGCATATATGGAAGCAAAAAAATGGAATCGGAAAAAATTAGAAAAATATACTACAACCTTTATATGTCCCAGCGATTTTCTTCAAAACGAAATGAAAAAAGGAGGTTTTAATCCTCAAAAAATGATTAAATTAAACAATTTTATTGATATAGAAAAAATTACGCAACCTGTATTTCACAATAAAGAAAACTATTATTGCTATGTGGGTCGCCTTTCGCCGGAAAAAGGCATCGAAACGCTTTTAAAAGCGGCAATTGAATTACCATTCTCCCTTAAAATAATCGGGACGGGATTATTAGAAAACGAATTAAAATTAAGATATCAAACCAAACAGGTTGTTTTTGAGGGTTATAAACCATGGAATGAAATCGAAAGAATTGTTGGGAAAGCAATGTTTACGGTAATGCCTTCGGAATGCTTAGAAAACAATCCCATTGCCACATTGGAATCACTTGCATTAGGAACCCCTGTTTTGGGGTCTCGTATCGGGGGTATTCCCGAATTAATCAATGAAAAAATTAATGGCCTGCTCTTTGATTCAGGAAATAAAGAAGATTTAAAAAACAAAATTAAACTGCTTTTTGAGAAATCGATTTTTTTTGATTATGAAAAGATCGCTCAAACGGCAAGAGCAAAATATTCTGCGGAAAAACATCTTCAAACTTTATTGGAAATATATGGATAAAAAGATTAATAAAAAATTATTCGTATTTGGAATTAGAGGCATACCCAATGTTCAAGGCGGAGTAGAAAGGCATTGCGAAAGTTTGTATCCACTACTATCATCGCATTATAAAATTACTATTTTTAGACGTAAGTCTTATATAAACGATAATAATAAACAATGGCAAGATATTCGATTTATCGACTTGCCTTCAACCAAAATAAAAGGCTTTGAAACAGTATTGCATTCTTTTTTGTCAGCCATCATTTGCATTGCTCAACGACCGATTATTGTACATATTCACAACATCGGACCGGGATTATTTACACCCTTGCTGCGCTTGTTCGGATTAAAAGTCGTAATTACTTACCATAGCCCGAATTACGAACATTCAAAATGGAATTATTGGCAAAAGAAACTCCTTATCTTCAGTGAATTCTGTGCTTTGAATTTTGCCAATCAAGCGATTTTTGTCAATAAAACGCAATGTGAAAAAATCGGTGCCAAATATTCTTGTAAGTCGAATTGGATTCCAAACGGGGTTAAGCCTTCGATTTTTTCCGAGTCAAGAGAATATATTCAATCCTTAGGGCTAACAGAAAAAAAATACATTTTAGCTGTTGGTCGTATTACACCGGAAAAAGGGTTTGATTATTTAATAAAAGCTTATAAACATCTGAAAAATAAAGATTTCAAATTAGTTATTGCAGGCGATAGCGATCATAGCACAGCCTTTTCAAAACAAATGATTAAAGAGGCACAAGATAATAATGTGATATTAACCGGCTTTGTCACCGGTGACTCTTTATATCAACTATATACACACGCTCAATTATTTGTGCTGCCTTCTTTTCATGAAAGCCTGTCAATGTCACTATTGGAAGCTATGAGCTATAATTTGGATATATTAGTAAGTAATATTCCTGCAAATAAGGAAATCAATCTACCGGAAAATTGCTATTTTACATGTGGCGATTGGAATAATTTATACTTAAAATTGAATAAACAATTATCGATAAAAGAAACTCCGGCTTATGATTTATCGCTCTATGATTGGAATAACATTGCTTTACAAACATTAGACGTTTATAAAAAGATTTTTTTATCGGATTCATGGAGTGCTTTGTCCTGTTTCGTTCTTCTCAGTTCCTTTTAATGATTACAAATGAGTATTATCCCTTTATTTTTAATAGAATTTTTATCCCATCAAAAAAGCAACCGTTTTTTTTGCCTTCCAAGCAATTTAAATTATATTTGCACTTTATTATTAAACCTAAAAATATAAAAAAATGAGAACGATTATTTTTTCACTGCTTGTGGTCGTCGCTGCCATGAGCGCACAGGCACAAAAAGCAAATACCCTTACTCCCAAGGAAAAGAAAGCCGGATGGGTACTTCTGTTCGACGGCAAAAACATGAATGGATGGCGCAAATGCAATGCAACCGAGATGGCCTCCAATTGGGTGATCGACGATCAGTCCATGAAAGTATGCCAAGGGGAAAAGAAAGGCAGCGGACAGGGTGGTGATATTCTGTATCAAACAAAAAAGTTTGCTAACTTTGAACTGTCCATTGATTGGAAAATTGCAAATGAAGGTAATTCAGGCATTTTCTATTATGTTGTTG
>Ga0209629_10001085_pt1 | contig 16417 bp, 15 predicted proteins | sample TergutCu122P5_FD_187286 | JGI IMG/M metagenome (GOLD analysis project Ga0209629, IMG submission 187286) | Cubitermes ugandensis P5 segment gut microbial communities from Kakamega Forest, Kenya - Cu122 P5 (SPAdes) (version 2) | ecosystem: Host-associated > Arthropoda: Insects > Digestive system...
TGTCGTTTTCGTTTTATCTATGGCTTCGCCTCCTCTTGGACGGTTCTTTGAGAGTAAATTCTTTGTTCCCCCATCGAATTTTACCTCTTTTTCCCTTCCAAGAGGAGTTTTTTATTGCGATGATTTTTTGCTCGTCAGGGCTGGATTATTTTTCCGGCGTGACACGTCAATCTAATTAATCTAATTTAGCGATAAATTGACTTCATCCCTGAAAAAGTCAAGAAATCCGTCAAGATTCGTCAAATCAAATAGATTATGTTTCAGCACGCCAAAATAGGCGTTTTGCCGCATATTTTCATTATTATATAGTTTAGCCATGATGCTGAGAGCAATTTTTCGTTTGCCTTTCGGATTTTGTCGTTTCTTTGTAGAATTAGTTGAAGTGGCCAGCGTGATTAAATGGCGTGATTAATTATTCGTGAGGATAAACTATCAAATCTTGATCTAAAAATTTCATCATGGTAACGGCTTTCATAATATCGTCCCAGCCGCGATACACCGCTTTATGATGTCCGTGTCGATCCCGCGCCAGCGCAGATAGGCGACAGCGCGGTCATTATTAATGTTGGCAGGCTGCAGAGTGAAGGGCTTTGTAGTTTTGGTTGTTTTGGTAGTTTTGGTAGTTTTGGTAGTTTTGGTAGTTTTGGTAGTTTTGGTTGTTTTGGTTGTTTTGGTAGTTTTGGTTGTTTTGGTTGTTTTGGTTGTTTTGGCTGTTACAGCTTTCGGCGGAGGGTCTCTTTTGGTATTCGCTGTTATCTTTCGACGGAAGTAAAACGACTGTTGAGCGGGGGCTTGCCCTGCCATTCAATAAGGGATGCTGAAAAGATTTGCCAACGACGGCGGAAATTTCAGCGGCGAATAGGCGAGAGGAGGCTAATGTTTTCGTCTCCGGTATAGCATTAAGCGGCGGGACGTGCAAATTCCCGGGCAAGCCGGCGGAAGCAAACCGGCTGAAGCAAGCCGGCCGAAGCAAGCCGGCCAAAACAAGACCCGCCCAAATAGGCCTGCTCATGCGCATTCCGCCAACTTCCAGGCGGAGAGCAAATTTTCGCACCCACAGGCGAAAATCGCAGGCGAGAATTGTAAACATTTTATGAATTAACTTGACATGCAGTACAATCTATACTAAAATAGTAATAATTATCATTTTTTGACATATCAGTGAAACGAATAACGGGAGGAAGTGATGATACGGAATACCAGAGTACCCTCGGAAACCAATAAATCCCAGTTGTTAGCTGAGCGAAGCGAAGGGTCTTTATCCCAAAATTGCACCGTAACAATGGGGGTAAGATTCTTCGCCATCGCTCAGAATGACAGTCCCGGCGCGGCTTTCGAGTTTCCAAGGGAACTCTACCAGAATAAGGAGGTGAACGGCAAACTGTACATCATTACGAAAACAGTGAACAACCCGGCAAGCCAATAGTAATTAAGGAGTGATCAGCTACATGAGAAAAACCCTTGCGATTATACTGTCGGCGGTACTGCTGTGCGGCTCTTATCCGGCGATGCAGATCGTGGCCGCCAACCCCGCCGCGGCCGTCAATCCCGCCGTTTACACGGACGCCGACAACGCGGCCCTCCTGTCCTTTACGGCGTCCTCGGCGCCAATGGACTCCGCCGGCGGCGGTTACGCGCCGTCCAACCCCGCCGCGCCGCTTAGCCAGACCTACGCCGACCTGATGGCGGCGGTTCAGGGCGAGACCAACGCGAACGCGCATTATCTGGCCTTCGCAGCCCAAGCCCGAAAAGAAGGCTATCCCCAGGTGGCGAACCTGTTCACCGCCACGGCGACCGCCGAGGCCATACACGCGGCCTCCGAGTGGGCCATGCTGGTGACGATGGGCGCGACGGCCGCCGATAAGCCCGTCGCCGACACCCCGGTGGTCGGAACGACGGCCGATAACCTCCAGGCCGCCATAAACGGCGAAACATACGAGTACACGGAGATGTACCTGGGTTTCGCGGCGGACGCCACGGCTGAGGGGAATACCGCCGCGGCGAGCCTGTTCACGCGGACGGCCAGGGCCGAGAAAATCCACGCGGACAACTACATAAACGCGCTGAATAACCTGGGCAACGCCGCGTACCTGAACGCAATGTACGCGACGGTGTATCTTTGCCCTGTCTGCGGCGCGGTGTTCTACGCCGACACTTTGCCGAGCCGCTGCACTGTCTGCGGGCTCCAGCAAAGCCTCTACGTTATATATTTGATGAGCCGGACCCGCGCCGACCTGATGGCTGCGGTCCAGGGCGAGACGAACGCCAACGCGCACTATCTTGCTTTCGCCGCCAAAGCCAAGGCGGAAGGCTATCCCGAGGTCGCGAACCTGTTCTCCGCCACGGCGGCGGCCGAGGCTATCCACGCGGCCTCCGAGTGGGCCATATTGGTGACGATGGGCGCGATGGCCGTTGAGAAGCCCGTCGCGCAGGCATTTACGGTCGGGACGACCGCCGAGAACCTCCAGACGGCCATAAACGGCGAAACCTACGAGTATACGACGATGTATCCCGATTTCGCGGCCGACGCCACGGCGGAAGGGAACGCCGCCGCGGCCGCCCTGTTCATCAGGACGGGCAAAGTCGAGAACATCCACGCGGAGAACTACATAGACGCGCTGAATAACCTGGACGACTCGGCTTATATGAGAGCCACTTTCGGGACCGTGTACCTGTGCCCGGTCTGCGGCGCGACGTTCAACGTCGATACCGTGCCGGCCGCGTCCGGCCCCTGCACGGTCTGCGGAACGGCGCAAAGACTTTTTGTGCAATACAAAGTGAGCCTGACCTACGCTAACCTCATGGCGGCCGTCCAGGGCGAGACGAACGCCAACGCGCATTACCTGGCTTTCGCCGCGAAGGCCAGAGAAGAAGGATATTATGAGGTCGCGAACCTGTTCACCGCCACGGCCGCGGCGGAGGCGATCCACGCGGCCTCCGAGTGGGCCCTGCTGGTGACTATGGGCGCGACGGCGGCGGAGAAGCCCGTGGCCGACACGCCGACTGTCGGGACGACACCCGAGAACCTCCAGGCGGCCATAAACGGCGAGACCTACGAATATACGGTCATGTACCCCGGCTTCGAGGCGGACGCCACGGCGGAAGGGAACGCCGCCGCGGCGAAACTGTTCAACAGGACGGGCAAAGTCGAGAACATCCACGCGAATAACTACCGGGACGCGCTGGATCACCTGTACGACGAGGCTTATATGAACGCCGTGTTCGGGACCGTGTACCTGTGCCCGGTCTGCGGCGCGACGTTCAACGTCGATACCGTGCCGGCGGCGTCCGGCCCCTGCACGGTCTGCGGAACGGCGCAAAGACTTTTTGTGCAATACAAAGTCAGCCGGACCTTCGCCAACCTTATGGCGGCCGTCCGGGGCGAGACGAACGCCAACGCGCACTACCTGGCTTTCGCGGCTAAGGCCGCGGAGGAAGGCTATCCCGAAATCGCGACGCTGTTCACCGCCACGGCCGCGGCCGAGGCTATCCACGCGGCCTCCGAGTGGGCGATGCTGGTGACTATGGGCGCGACGGCGGCGGAGAAACCCGTGGCCGACACGCCGGTGGTCGGAACGACCGCCGAGAACCTCCTGGCGGCCATAAACGGCGAGACCTACGAGTACACGACTATGTACCCCGGCTTCGCGGCCGACGCCACGGCGGAAGGAAAGACCGACGCGGCCGCCCTGTTCATCAGGACGGGCACGGTCGAGAACATCCACGCGAACAACTATCAGGACGCGCTCAATAACCTGGATAACGCGGCTTATCTGAGCGCCGCTTTCGGAACAGTGTACCTCTGCCCGGTCTGCGGCGCGATATTCAACGCCGCGACCTTGCCGGCCGCCGGCCGCTGCACGGTCTGTCAGACACAGCAAAGCCTCTTCGTGACGTATATAGCGGGGCAGAGATTCGCCGGCGAGATCCAAACCTACGACAACCTGATGGCTGCCGTCCAGGGCGAGACGAACGCGAACGCGCATTACCTGGCCTTCGCGGCGCAGGCCAAGGCTGAGGGCTATCCCGACGTCGCGAGACTGTTCACCGCCACCGCCGCGGCCGAGGCTATCCACGCCGCCTCCGAGTGGGCCATGCTGGTGACTATGGGCGCGACGGCCGCCGATAAGCCCGTGGCCGACACCCCGGCTGTCGGGACGACGGCCGAGAACCTCCAGGCGGCCATAAACGGCGAGACTTACGAGTATCAAACGATGTACCCCGGCTTCGCGGCCGCCGCCACGGCGGAAGGAAACGCCGCCGCGGCCAGCCTGTTCAACAGGACCCGCAGAGCCGAGAACGTCCACGCGAGCAACTACCAGGACGCTCTGGATAACCTGGACAACGCGGCGTATCTGAGCGCCACTTACTCGACGGTTTACCTCTGCCCGGTCTGCGGCGCGATTTTCAACAACGTCACCCTTCCCACGTCCGGCCGCTGCTCCGTCTGCAACTTATCGACGGGCCTCTTCGTGAAATACGCGGTCAGCCGGACCTACGCCGACCTTATGGCGGCGGTTCAGGGCGAGACGAACGCGAACGCGCATTATACGGCTTTCGCGGCGAAGGCCAGGTCGGAGGGTTATCCGGGTGTGGCTAACCTGTTCACCGCCACCGCCGCGGCGGAGGCTATCCACGCCGCTTCCGAGTGGGCCCTGCTGGTGACTATGGGCGCGACGGCCGCCGAGAAGCCCGTGGCCGACACCCCGGCGGTCGGGACGACTGCCGAGAACCTCCAGGCCGCCATAAACGGCGAGACTTATGAGTATCAGACGATGTATCCCGGCTTCGCGGCCGAAGCCACGGCGGAAGGAAATACCGTCGCCGCGAAACTGTTCAACAGGACCGCCGAAGTCGAGAACATCCACGCGAACAACTATACCGACGCGCTGAATAACCTGTACGACTCGGCGTACCTGAAAGCCACGTTCTCGACGGTATACCTCTGCCCGGTCTGCGGCGCGACGTTCGACACCGTGACTGTGCCGTCGACCGGCCGCTGCTCGGTCTGCGGAACGCCGCAGAGCCTCTATGTGACATATGCGGTCAGCCAGACCTACGCCGACCTGATGGCGGCGGTCCAGGGCGAGACGAACGCGAACGCGCACTATCTGGCTTTCGCGGCGCAGGCCAGAAAAGAGGGCTATCCCGGAGTCGCCAACCTCTTCACCGCCACGGCCACGGCCGAGGCTATCCACGCGGCCTCCGAGTGGGCGATCCTCGTGACGATGGGCGCGAAGGCGGAGGATAAGCCCGTGGCGCAGGCCTTTACGATCGACTCCACCGCCGAGAACCTCCTGGCGGCCATAAGCGGCGAGACTTACGAGTATACGGTCATGTATCCCGGCTTCGCGGCCGACGCCACGGCGGAGGGAAATACCGTCGCGGCGAAACTGTTCAACAGGACCGCCGAAGCCGAGAGCATCCACGCGAAAAACTATCAGGACGCGCTTACCAACCTGAACGACTCGGCATACCTGAAAGCAACGTTCTCGACGGTATACCTCTGCCCGGTCTGCGGCGCGGTATTCGACGCCGCGACCGTGCCCGGGTCGGGCAAATGCACCGTCTGCGGAACGCCGCAGAGCCTCTATGTGAAATTTGCGGTCAGCCAGACCTACGCCGACCTGATGGCGTCGGTTCAGGGCGAGACGAACGCCAACGCGCATTATACGGCGTTCGCGGCCGTTGCTGAGGCGGAGGGCTATCCCGGAGTCGCCAACCTGTTCACCGCGACGGCGGCGGCCGAAGCCATCCACGCGGCCTCCGAGTGGGCCCTGCTGGTGACGATGGGCGCGACGGCGGCGGAGAAGCCCGTCGCGCAGGACTTCACGGCCGGGCCGACCGCCGATAACCTCCTGGCGGCCATAAGCGGCGAGACCTACGAGTACACGGTCATGTACCCCGGCTTCGAGGCGGACGCCACGGCGGAAGGAAACACCGTCGCGGCGAAACTGTTCAACAGGACGGGCAGAGTCGAGAACGTCCACGCGAAAAATTACCAGGACGCGCTGGATAACCTGGGCAACGCGGCGTACCTGAGAGCCACGTTCTCGACGGTGTACCTCTGCCCGGTCTGCGGCGCTACGTTCGACGTCGCGACAGTGCCGTCGGGCAGCTGCAATGTCTGCGGAACGTCGAAAAACCTTTTCGTCATTTACACGGCGGCCGTTTCCGCGGTGGACAAGAGTCAGCTGGACGAACTTATAGCCTTGATCGACGGGAAGTTCGCCGCGAACGCCTTTGACGGATACCTCAAGACGAGCGTGGCGGCGCTTCAGAGCGCTCTGGACGCCGCGAAGGCCGTCAGCATGGACGACGCGGCCACGCAGGAAGCCGTCGACAACGCGTACAACGCCCTTTACACGGCTTATACCACCGGGCTGGTAAAAGCGACTCTGACATGCGCGGTTAAGTCGATGGCCGTAAAGATCGCCAAGCCGGCGGCAATCCCGTACACATGGGACGGCGCGGGCGCGCTTACGTTCACGAGTTCCAACCCGGCCGTCTGCGGCGTGAACGGCAGCGGCGTCCTTTCGCCGATGAAAGCCGGCATAGCCGTAATCACGATAGCGGCGCCGGACGGGACGAAGGTCGTATTCGCCGTCACGGTGACGGCGTAGTGCAACGCAAACGCGCCTCAAATAAAGGATCGTGAGTCGTCATCTTGGGCGCGGTAATAGATCCTAGTACAGCTTATCAAAAACAGTTGGGCGGTTTGTCATCCTGAGCGAAGCGAAGGATCTAAGATTCTTCGGCTTCGCCTCAGAATGACAGTGTTCGGCTTCGCCTCAGAATGACAATGTGTAGTTAATTTTAGGATGATATCCTAGAAGGTATACCGGAATGCGAAAGAGAAACCGAAAGGCTGCGCCTGCGCGATTGTTTTCGCGCCGGCGCAGCCTTTTTGACAACCTCTGTAAACTGTCATCCGTAAACTGTCATCCTGAGCGAAGCGAAGGATCTTTAGACCCTTCGCTTCGCTCAGGGTGACAGATGAAAAGGTCATTTTTTTAGTTGAACAGCTACATAGCCGTCAAAACCCGGCGAACCTCTCCCGCCTTTTGGCCAGCAGCTCTCCCGCGTTTCGCCGCTCCTCCAGCTCGCGCAGCTTTTCGGCAAGCGTAGCCTTCAGCGCGTCGAAGCATCCCTGAAAATCGGCCGGGCCGGACGCGTTCTCCGCCTCGCTTATCACCCGTTCGATCACGCCGAGCTCCAGCAGGTCCCCCGAGGTCAGCCTCATGACCTCCGCCGCCTGCTCGCTTTTGGCCGCGGTTTTCCAGAGTATGGCCGAAAAGCTCTCGGGGGAGGAGATGTAATAGACGGCGTTCTCCAGCATCCAGACCTCGTCGGCCGCCGCCAATGCCAGCGCGCCGCCGCTTCCGCCCTCGCCCACGACGACCGCCACAATCGGCGTGTCTATCCGCAGCATCTCCAGGATGTTGCGGGCGATGGCCTCGCCCTGGCCGCGCTCTTCCGCGCCGATCCCGCAGTACGCGCCGGGCGTGTTTATGAACGTCACGACGGGCCGCCCGAACTTCTCCGCCTGGCGCATCAATCGCAGGGCCTTCCTGTAGCCCTCCGGGTGCGGCATCCCGAAGTTGCGCCCGATGTTCTCGTCCACGGTCTTCCCCTTTTGAATCCCGATGACCGTGACCGGCCTGCAGTCCAAGAAAGCGACGCCGCCGATAACGGCCTTGTCGTCGCCGAATACGCGGTCGCCGTGGAGCTCTATAAAGCCGTCGAAAACGGCGCCGATAAATTCCGCCGCGCCCGGCCTATCCTGACGCCTGGCGGCCTTGACCCGGTCAATGGCTCTCATCAGACAACGGACCCCCGCTTCCTTAAAATATCCCGCAGCTCTTCCGTATCGACGTCTCTCACCGGGACGCCGGCCCGGCGCGCGACGCCCGCCGCCGTGCCTGCCGCCTCCCCGACGCAGCAGACGATCGGCATGATCCGTATCGAAGCCTGCGCCTCGTGGGTCACGGAAATACATCTGCCGGCGACGAGAAGGTTCGCGGCGTTCCGGGGCAGGAGAGCGCGATAAGGAATGCCGTAATACTGGCCCTCGGGGAAGTAATGGTGGCTCGTGCCGCTCCCCTCCGGGTTGTGGATGTCTATGTCGTAATTGCCGACGGCGATCGTGTCGGCGAATTTTTTGCAGGATATGAGGTCGCCGCCGGTCAGGACATACTCGCCGTCTATCATGCGGCTCTCGCGGACGCCTATTTGCGGCGCGGTGGCCAGAAGCCGGCTGTTTTGGAAGCCGCCGATGTTTTTGACCAGAAAGTCATACAGTTCGAACACCTGTTCGCGCGCCTCTATCTCCGCCTCCGTAAGGTCAAAGGCGTCGACGGGGTTCTTTTTTACGATCCGCGTCGAGTTGAAGTGCAGCACGCCCTCCGCAACATATTCGAAAATCAGCACGTCCTCCCGGACGTTCCTGATTTTGCCCTGTTTTTGCATCTCGGCGTACAGGGTGTTTATGGAACCTCTGGACTTCGCGAATCCGTCCATATCGACGTTGCCGACCCGAAAGCAGAGCGTCATCGGCTGGCACAGGCGGTCGGCGTCCCGGCCCAGACGGTACGGGCAGCCGCTCATGACCGCCAGGTCGGCGTCTCCGGTGGCGTCGACAAAGTAATCGGCGAAAAACTCGGGCGTTCCCGATTTGTTGGCGACTGTTACCGAGACGAGAGTCTCGCCGTCCTTCGAGACGCCTGTCAGGTACGAGTGGAAGAGTATGTCGGCGCCCGCCTTTTTTACCATCCTGTTGAGGATCAGCTTCAAATACTCCTCGCTGAAGGCGCTTTCGTCGGCGGCAAGCGCCCCGGCAGCCTCCAGTTCCCCTAAAATTTCCCTGAAAACGCCGCCGCAGAGATAGAATTTTTTTCCTGCGCCGTTTTCTCTAATCACGGTCCAATAGGGCATGAACGGATTGACCAGGCAGTTAGACGCGGCCCCGCCGAGGCAGTTCGCCCTTTCGATCAGAAGGACGCCGAGGCCCTCCCTCGCGGCGCTTATCGCGGCCGCCGCGCCGGAAAGCCCGCCGCCGGCGACTATGAGGTCATATTTACGTTCCGTATTCTGCAGTGTCATAAATAATCACCCCGTCTTTCCGGATGTTATCATATATGGCCGACGGCTTCGCTATTTCAAGAATATCATAAACGTCAACTCTATTGACAACATCCTTTACCCCCTCCGTGCATCCTCAGCAGGCTCCCCAGCGCCGCCTTCATCTCTCTCCTCCCCGCGATATGGTCCACGAAGCCGTGCTCCAGCAAAAATTCCGCGCTCTGGAAGCCCTCCGGGAGGCTCTGCCCGATAGTCTGCTCAATGACCCGCGGGCCGGCGAAGCCGACAAGAGCCTTCGGCTCGGCCAAAATCACGTCCCCCTGCATGGCGAAGCTGGCCGTCACGCCGCCCGTGGTCGGGTTGGTCAGCACGGAGGCGTAAAACAGCCTTTTCGCGCCGTGTTCGCCCACCGCCGCCGAAACCTTCGCCATCTGCATCAGAGACATGATCCCCTCCTGCATCCGCGCGCCGCCGGAGGCCGTGAACACCACGACAGGCAGGCCGTTCGCGCCGGCGCAGTCAAAAGAGCGCGCCAGCCTCTCGCCCTCGACGGTGCCCAGGCTCCCCATGATGAAATTCGAGTCCATGACGCAAAGCACGGTTTTTATCCCGCAAATTTCGCAAGTCCCCGCGACGACCGCGTCGCTCTCGCCGGTTTTCTGACGTTCGTTCGCCAGCTTTTTTTCGTAGTCCGGAAAGCCGATGGGGTTTTTGCACTCTATATTCCAGCCGAATTCCGAAAAAGTGTTTTCATCCGCCGTTATCGCGACGCGCTCACGCGCGTTCATACGGAAATAACCCCCGCAAAAGGGGCATATCCTGAAGGCGTCCAGGTTCTTTTTATAAACCGCCTTTTTACAGTGCGCGCACTTGACCCACACGCCCTCCGGCACGGAGGGGGCCGCGCCGCCGGCTTCCGGCGGCTTCGGCGGCGGGAGGGTGATGTACTTTTTTTTCTTGAATATGTTTATCATGATTTCATCCTGCCCAGAAACCCGGTATCGTATTTCCCGCTCAAAAATTCCTCGTTGTTGAGTATCTCCGTCTGGTAATCTATGTTCGTCTCCACGCCCTCTATCACGAACTCATAGAGCGCGCGGCGCATCTTCATGACGGCGTCCTCCCGGGTCTGCCCGTGGACGATGACCTTCGCCAGCATCGAATCGTAGTGCGGGCTGATGCGCAGGCCCTGGTATATGGCGCTGTCCACCCGAAGCCCCAGCCCGCCGGAGGGAGTCAGCAGGAAGGCGATCTCCCCGCAGGACGGCGCGAAGGCGTTATCGGGGCATTCGGCGTTGATCCGGCATTCTATGGCGTGGCCGGAGAATTTTACGTCCCCCTGGGACAGGTTTTTCTCGCCCGCCGCGATCAAAATCTGCCGCTTGACCAGGTCGATCCCGGTGACCATCTCGGTTATCGGGTGCTCCACCTGGATGCGCGTGTTCATCTCCATGAAATAGAAGTTGTCGTCCCAATCCATCAGGAACTCGACCGTCCCGGCGTTTTTATAGTTCGCGGCCTTGGCCGCGCTCACGGCCACGGCCCCCAGTTTTTCGCGCAGCTCGGCGGACAGGCAGGGCGTCTCCTCCAGTATCTTCTGGTGGCGCCGCTGGATCGAGCAGTTGCGCTCGCCCAGGTGGATGATGTTCCCGTACTCGTCCCCCAGCACCTGGACCTCTATATGCCTTGGGTTTTCGATATATTTCTCCACATAAAAGCTGCCGTCGCCGAAGAAGAGCCGCCCCTCTTTGCTGACAGCCTCCGCCAGGCTTTCGACCTCGCCCCCGGAGCGCGCGATCCTTATGCCGCGCCCGCCGCCGCCCGCCGCCGCCTTGAGCATGACTGGGAAACCGATCCTCTCGGCCTCGGCCGCGGCGGAACTCACGCCGGCCGCGGCCGCGCTCCCCGGCACGACCGGCACGCCGGAGCGCAGCATCAGCTCCTTGGCGTGGATCTTGTTGCCCAGGAGGTCGATGGTCTCCGCGCCCGGGCCGATGAATTTTATCCCGCACTCGGCACACATCGACGCGAAAACGCTGTTCTCCGACAAAAAGCCGAAACCAGGGTGTATGGCCGGCGACCCGGTCAGAACGGCCGCGCTGATGATATTGGGCATATTCAGGTAGCTGTCGGCGGGCTTGGCCGGGCCGACGCAAACGGCCTCGTCGGCGAGCTGGGTATGCAGGGCGTCCCTGTCGGCCTCGGAGTAGACCGCGACCGTCCGGACGCCCATCTCCCGCGCCGCGCGTATGACCCGCACGGCGATCTCGCCCCTGTTGGCGATCAGGATTTTGTCGAACATAGGCTCACTTCCCGATTACAAACGTGATCTCCGCCTCGGCGGCCTTTTCCCCGTCCACCGTGGCGACGCCGCGCCCCGTCCCGGCGATCCCCCGCAGCTTCACTATCTCCAGTTCCAGCGTCAGCACGTCGCCGGGCGCGACCTTCCGGCGGAAGCGCGCCTTATCCAGCGCGCCCAGATACGCCGTCCGGCCCTTGAACTCCGGCGCGGACAGTATCGCGCACGCCCCGGCCTGGGCCATCGCCTCCACGATAAGCACCCCCGGCATGACCGGCTCCCGCGGGAAATGGCCCTGGAAGAACGGCTCGTTGTGGGAGACGTTCTTCACGGCCACGGCCTTGACGCCGGGCTCCAGGGAGATTATGCGGTCGATCAGAAGAAACGGGTAGCGGTGCGGGATAAGGGCTTTTATGTCGTATTCGCATCCGGCTTGCATCAGACACCTCTTTCAAAAGTGACGTTGCAATAATGCCACATATCTGTCGAATCGAAGAAATAATCCACCGAAACGGCCCGCCAGCCTTCCAGCGCCATATCGTTCATTTCCTTCTCGACCCTCTTGCCGGCGTCCCATAATTTCTCGCCGCTGCCGGTCGTCACTTTGTACTCGTATCTTTGCGCCACTTTCCCGTCCTCCAGTCGTCGTGTCGAGTTCCCCCCGAAAGTCGAAAACCGCATAAGAGCCGTCATTCTGAGCGTAAGCGAAGAAACGCCTAAATCAGCCCCATGCCAACCAGCTTCCGCCTCAATTCCTCCGCCCCCGAGACTTTATACGCCCGCAACCCGGCCTCCGCGCCGGCCCGGACGTTCGCGTCCAGGTCGTCGAAATAGACGATCCCGTCCGGCTCAAGTCCAAGCTCTTTGACGGCGTATGCGTAAATCTCCGGCCCCGGCTTCATTTTGCCTATTTCAAACGAGAGAAAACACCTGTCAAAATAGCCGTCTATAGCTATCCTCTCGCGCAGACCGTCCCATTGGAGCCGGTTTGTGTTGGACAGGCACGCCACGGTGTATTTTCGGCGGAGCGCCCGCAATAACTCCGGCGTTCCGGGGTAGAAGTCCTTTGCGAACAGGACGAACTCATCCAGAAAAGCCTGCGGGGATATGTCCATGCCGAGCTCGCTCAACAATTCGCCGGCGAATGCGGCCGAATCGCATAATCCCGATTCGTACTTTTGGACAGCCCTGGAATTATTCCAACGCTTGTCCAACTCGGCCGGGTCGATCCCGCCGCCGGCGAGTTCAATAAGCCGTCCGACGCCCGTCAGCCTCACCAGCACCCCGCCCAGGTCGAGCAAAACGGCTTTAACATTCGCGGTTCCGCTATTTATCTCTTTACTCATTCAGCACCCGTAAAATCCTCTCCGCCGCTTGTTCCACGGTCATCTCGTTTATCCCGCCATGAATTTATACCTCTTTGATTTTGAACAGCGCCTGCCCGAACTCCACCATCGCGCCGTCCTTCGCGCAGACCTCCGCGATTTTCCCGGCGCGGTCGCAGACTATCTCGTTCATTATCTTCATGGCCTCGATTATGCAGAGCACGTCCCCGGGCTTGACGCTGTCCCCCGGCCTGACGAACGGCGGCTTTTCGGGCGAGGAGCTCTGGTAGAACGTCCCCACGATCGGCGCGGTCACGCAATGCCCCTCGAAAGCGGGCGCGGCGGCGCTTCCCCGTGAAACCGCCTGAAAAGCTCCGGCCTCCGGATTCGCGACGGCATGAGCCGCCCCGGCCGCCGGCCCATACATGTAGACCGGCTCTTCCGACGCCTTTTCCAGCTTCACCTTCGCGCCGTCGAACTCGATTTCGAGTCTGGACAGCTTGGAGTCGTTGAATTCTTTGATCAGTTCCCTTATCTCGCCGTAGTCCATTATCTACCATCCCATCTTTTCAGGCACAGCACGGCGTTGTGCCCGCCGAACCCGAAGGAGTTGTTCAGCGCGTATCTGAGGTCGGCCTTTCGCCCTTCTATCGGGACATAGTCCAGATCGCACTCCGGGTCCGGGACTTTCAGCCCGGCCGTCGGCGGAATGAACCCGTCCCTCAGCGCCATGACCGTCGCTATCGTCTCTATAGCCCCCGCCGCGCCGAGCAAATGCCCCGTCATGGACTTAGTGGAGCTTATCGGCGTCTTTCGGGCAACTTCCTCCCCGAGCGCGGCCTTTATGGCCTTCGTTTCGGCCGTGTCGTTCGGCCCGGTGCCCGTCCCGTGGGCGTTGACATAGGATATCTCCCCGGGCGCGGCTCCGGCCTCGGCGACGGCCATGGCCATGGCGGCCGCCGCGCCGCTGCCGTCGGGGCGCGGGGAGGTCATGTGATAGGCGTCGCACGAGACGCCGTAGCCCGCGATCTCGGCGAATATCTCCGTGTTCCGCGCCAGGGCGGACTCGAGCGACTCGATCAGCAATATGCCCGAACCCTCGCCCATCACGAAGCCGCCGCGCTCCAGGTCGAACGGTATCGAGGCGCGCGCCGGGTCGGACGAGGTCGAAAGCGTGGTCATCGCCGCGAAGCCGGAGATGCCGGTCCTGTTGATGCAGGCGTCCGCCCCGCCGACTATGCAGGCGTCCATGTAGCCGTGGCTGACGTTCCTGTATCCCTCGCCGATGGCGTTGACCGACGAGGCGCAGGCCGTCACGACGCAGGAGCAGAGCCCCGTCGCGCCGTATTTAATGGCCAGCAGGCCCGCGGCCATGTTGGAGATCATTTCGGGGATAAAAAGCGGAGACACGCGGTCGGGGCCCTTTTTGTCCATCACGAGGATCTGCTCCTCCATGATCTTCAGGCCGCCGACGCCGGAACTCACGATCACGCCGAGCCGCGGGCCCGACGGCGCGCCTCCGGCGTTTTTCATAGCCTCGAGCGCCGCCGACAGCGCGAACTGGGAAAAGCGGTCGGTCCGCCTGGGCTCCTTCCGGCCCAAAAAGAACTCCGGGTCGAAGTTTTTGACCTCGGCCGCCAGCGAAACCTCCAGGCCGGCCGTGTCAAAGCCCTCTATCCTGCCGATGCCGACTACGCCGCCCTTGAGGCTGTTCCAGAAATCCGAAACCGTCAGGCCGAGGGGCGAGATAACGCCCATGCCGGTAATCACTACTCGCATATGCCCTCCGAAAACAGACTATTAGCGCTTGATTTGTCGGTATATATGGCGACGCTTTTCTCATACAAAGTATTCGGGCAGAAATCCTGTCCGGTCGGCCACCCGATATCGCCGTCAGAAACAAATACTTTTTCGAACATCGCCGGATTCTGAAGCTCTTTGTAAAACACGTGGCATAGGTTAGGTTTGAAATCGTACATACGCTTCCCGGAATTTTCATACTCAAGTTCGAGGATGTAATCTGGTAACGCAATTGCTCTTATTAATTTTGGGCAGCGCATTATTCCAGCCCCCTGATTTTGAAATACGTTCTACTAGACGGCGCAGTATTTCTCTATATAACTCTCCATCCTCCGCCTGACCCCGTCGTCGATATACACCTTCCCGTCTATCTCCCGGTTGTGCAGATATTCCATGACCTCCAGCGCGTTCACGACGGAATGCACCTCTATCCCGAACTCCCGCCGCATCTCCTCCGCGGCGGTCAGGCCGTTGTAGCCCTTCTCCATCCTGTCCACGGAGACGACCATGTCGGTGACGGCGACCTTCGCGGCGGATTTAAGCAAAGGGAGGCATTCCCTCACGGACGTCCCGGCGGAGATGACGTCCTCGGTGAACAGGAACCTGTCCCCGTCTTCCGGCTCCCAGCCGACGAACATCCCGCCCTCGCCGTGGTCCTTTACCTCCTTGCGGTTGAAGCAGTAGCCGGTTTCCACGCCGTATTCGCGCCAGAGCGCCGCCGCGGTGAGCGTGCAGAGCGGGATGCCCTTGTACGCCGGGCCGAAGAGCGCGTCGAACTTCCCCTCGAGCTTTTCGTGTATCAGCGCCGCGTAGTACGAGCCGACGGCCTCCGCCTGCCTTCCGGTCCTGTAGCGCCCGGAGTTGACGAAATACGGCGACTGCCGTCCGCTTTTAGTGGTGAAGTCGCCGAACATCAGCACGCCGGTTTTGGCCATCAGCTCGATCAGGCCGGCTTTGTAGGGTGAGATTGGCACGGCACACCTCCGAACTTAAGTGAAGATGTTGACTTTTTCCAAAGTAAGATTGCCAGCATTGCAAGAATAACCACCTGAGCGCACGAGATGATTATTGCGATATTGGAATAGCAAAACCTAAACTAGACTTTTTCGGATATTGGCGTTTGTCATTACTATAATTTTGTAGGGAACGGTCTTGACCGTTCCGAGCTTGATAGTGCGGAACGGTCAAGACCGTTCCCTACGGATTTTCGTTCATCGTGGCTCATTCGCCGTCCTTCTCAAACAACAGCAGCGTCACTTTCTCCCTTTCCCGCAAAATCGGCATATGCCTGGACTTCGCGCCTCCTGGTATGAGTATTACGTCCCCTTTTTTATACCGCTCCGTCCCGCCGTCATAATCTATGCCGAACTCTCCGTCGAGGACGTACCCCATATGGCCGCTGTAGCACCAGTCCGGTTCGACATATCCATGGGAAAATTCCAGCAGCCGTATCCGCCGGCCCCCGTTTTCGAAAACCTTTGTCCGCAACCCCTCGGCGGGGGCGTCCCACGGCTGTTTATCGAATTCGGCGATATAACTCATCTTCACTCCGGCTTCCGTATGGCATATCAAAAAATAGTAAAAGTGTATGTCATCCTAAGCGCAATAAAGGATCCTAGGATTCATCGGCTTTTGAAATGAAACACCAGTATTCTATACGGCAGGAAATTCATATTTGATACACGCAGCCTGTTGTAGGGGCGATTATCAATCGCCCGGGATTTTGCGGACAGTTGATCGCGTGCGTCCGACAGCGGGCGATTGATAATCGCCCCTACGATTGCCGTCCCTGCAAAACCTTGCCGGATGAGACACTAGTATATCATCCCAAAAATAACTATACATTGTCATTCTGAGGCGAAGCCGAAGAATCTTAGATCCTTCGCTTCGCTCAGGATGACAAACCGCCCAA
>Ga0209629_10001086_pt1 | contig 16416 bp, 14 predicted proteins | sample TergutCu122P5_FD_187286 | JGI IMG/M metagenome (GOLD analysis project Ga0209629, IMG submission 187286) | Cubitermes ugandensis P5 segment gut microbial communities from Kakamega Forest, Kenya - Cu122 P5 (SPAdes) (version 2) | ecosystem: Host-associated > Arthropoda: Insects > Digestive system...
TTGCCTATACCGATTTATCATAATCATCCTTTAGCCGCCCCCTATGTGCGCATTATACACGGCTATTGGTGCGCGGGCAAGTGCGGCGGCTACTGCGCGTTATGGGGCGGCGTGGACAATTTCGTATGCGCTGCCGGCACAATTGGTTTGGCATTTTGACGCAAATAAGGAGGTTATATTGTGAAAGCGATGACTAATGAACTAAACAAAAAATTAACAAGGCTTCAATGGTTACTGCGGCGTTACCAACTGCAAAACCACGCCGAGAACGGCCCGCTGGCTGATTCAACGAGCGGTCAAGGACGGGTTCTGGCTGTGCTCAGGATGCAGCCGGAAATGACATCCAAAGACCTCTCTTTTATTCTCGGCATTCGGATTCAATCGCTCAACGAACTTTTAATTAAACTGGAAAAGAACGGATATATTAATCGTGTACCATCGGAAATTGACAAACGCGTGATGGTGATCTTTCTTACAAAGAAAGGCGAAGACGAACAACCTAAAGATTTAGATTATAGCGACATGTTCGATTGCTTAAATACAGAAGAACAAATTGAATTCAGCGGATATCTTGACCGTTTGATTGAGGCATTTGAAGCCCAATTGATTGATGAAGGCGATGACGATATGTTTGATTGGATGAACTCCGCGCGTTCTCGCATGGGAAATGAACGATTTGAACGTATGATGGACATGTGCAATAATATGTGGGGTGGTGGCTTTTTTGGCGGGCGTACGCGGTCCGGTGGCCCGAGCGGTTCCGCGCAGGAAGACGACACCAGATCCGAAAGGTTTTCGCAGGATTATGATGGGCCCATGCCGAAAGGATTCAGGGGATTTCCATTCGGTATGATGAATGGTAAAATGTAATCCGATAACGCCGGGGGTTTAACACGCCCGGGCAGGCCGGGCACGCGCCAGCCTGCCCGGGCGTGTTTTATCCGCCGCGGCAAAGGTACATAATTTGGGCATATACTTGTGCTATGATTGAATCGTGGAGTTGGTTGCCTAACTCGCGCGGTCGTGGGTGTCTAATGGCGGCGGCATATGCAGCAGACGCATAGTTTTTTCCATGGAAAAACGTTCATGCCTGCGAATTTTAACTAAATTTAACAGCATCATTTTCCGCCACTCCAATGATCATATTTTACAATATGCGCGATTTTTAAAATACGAAAAAAGAGTACAGAAATTTTATTGCTAAAAAACCTAAAAACCGGGTGATGAAACCATACGGCCGCAATTGTTTTTTCCTCATAGGCCCCATAACTTCGCTTAATGCTATCACACCCTTGACCAATAGTGCATTTCGAAAACCCCTTTATGTTCTCAAGCGTCCACTTAACTTCGTTAACAAAAAGCATGTCATACAGGGAAACTGAAAAGCGTCTCGAGTCATCGATACCCGCCAATGATACTTCTAACTCCGTTGGTATCTTATGAGAAACAGACAAAACTTCAAACGCGACAACCTCTTCGGATGAGCGTATCTGCAAAAGCATGATTTTTGATTGAGAAGATCGCCGCAGACAATCAAAATACACTAAGGGGTCAAACTCGGCATTATTGCCGTATTTCGTCATATTACCCATCATTAAAGCGCTTATTTGCGCTATATTGTGCGCATCCGCGCTCTCCAAATCTTTTACCTCAAAGCGCAAATTAAAATCCGAGGCTTTTGAATTTATTTTTCTTATAGCTTTTCTTCTGTTTTTTGACAACGTTTGAATATATTGTTCAAAAGAGTCTCGCTCTCTCCAAGCCCACATCGGCGAGGATCTCAGGAAAAAGCAAGTTTTCATGGAAAACTCAAACAGAGTATCTTCTTGTGATATGGCTTTTAACAGGACAAAACCGGCGGATAGCGAACGGCATATTTCCTTAAATATCTCATTCAATAAATGGCGAACCGCTATTTTATCTTCCAGAAAAACTTCACTGTTTTTCAGCATTGAGCGCTGTACGGTCAGCGGCACGCCAAACTCCACATAGTGAAAGCGGAGCAATGATTTGTGAAAATGCCTTACCCTGAATCCACCGGCAAGCGCAATTTCTTTGTTTCTGTATATCAGCAATACAAAATAATCTTCTTTGTTACATGCGGTTTTTATACATTCATACTCGTACTGACGCGAAAAAGCCCCCGCAAAATGACTCCACTTATTTCTTAACGTGACGTTTTGTATGCTGCCCCATTCATACTCGTATTCATTATTATTCATAAGGACCACAAGCCAAACCCTTTCATATACCAACAAACAATGAAACAACGCCGGCGAGCTTTTACAATACGCTGATACAGAGCGCGCGGAGACGGATGTTGGTTTGTCAAGAAAAAAGAGTCCTTGACAAACCAAACCGGCGCGGGATCCCTAACCGCGAAGGGGCGGGCAGGAAACATTAAAAACCGAAACTACATCGCCTGAGCTTTGCAAAGAACACAGGAGGGGTCATAACCAAAAATGTCGCCCGTTCCAGTAAAGCACTTGGAGCGGCACCCTCCCAGGCAGGTACGAAGGTAATCGCATGAAGAACAGGGATCACATAAATATTTTTCAGAATATCGTACTTTTTGGAACAAATCGCCTTTCAAAACCTCCGCCAATGGCTTTTCGGTAACGTTCGCGAAAGAGTCAAACTCCGAGCAAAGCGCAATTCCACCGTCCGCCTTAATATGACAGCCGACCAGGGAAATAAAACAACTGTGCGCTGGGTATCCGGAGTACGGAGACTCCCAATTTATTCCAAATTCATTTTTGTCGATCTCACTCAACGTTTTATATAACTGAGCGGTTTGCTCATTGCTTAACATCATATTGGATACTTTGGCATTTCCTATATTTGTCGCTCTTTCGACATTGGGGTATACGCCCTTTTTACGCAGCAGCCTCCAGATTTCCGGGATTTCATCGACGTTATAGACACACGCGCAGGGAGCGGCACCGATACGGGTGTCGCCTGTTTCGTTCGGCGCGCCATAACCCGACTCAAGCAGATCGTTCAAAGCGAGTTGAATTTTCTGATAAGTTCCGGGCTGAGTTAAGAAATCCTGTGTCTTTTCAAAGCCGTCAAACTTGATTATCACCGAAACTCCAAGCTGATACATGTCTTCCGCCGCCCGCCTGGTAATCAATGTGCCGTTTGTAAATACAACCGGGATAACATTGATAGAATGCAAATATTCCATAAACCACCAAAAATCCCGATACATCAGAGGCTCTCCGCCCCCCAGATAAACAACGGATTCCAATCCAAGCTCATATGCCTGGTCAATGACGGATTTCAGCATTTCTCTGCTCATCTGCTGTGCGGCGGCCGTCCGCTGCGGAGCGGAATAGCAGTATTTACACGCAATATTGCAGTTGTTATTGGTGTCCAGCCTTAAAGTGAGAAGTTTGCCTTCATCCCGCGCTTTATAGACATAGTCCGTAGTAAAGCTATAACCCCTCAGGTTGCGTGAACGCAAAACATTCTTTGTTACGATTGAGTTTTCATTAGACTCCATCATGTTTACCTCCATTTTATGCAGTGCGATAGACTGCCGAATCGGTCCGCCTTTTTAAGGCGCAGTATAAATTAGTCTCGCTTTGCCGCCCTTTGTACGCGGCACAGCTTTTGTAGCGCATATTTTAAGTTCGCATTCCTTCCCAACATAGTTCGCAAAATAATCGCGAATAAAATTTTCAGTCGCTTCATTGTCAGTTTCATTGTTTATTGGAACATAATAGACAGTTAACTCCCCTTTCTTTTCCTGACAGATGCATACATCGCTGGCCCCTTCCAACTGAGCCGCGAGGTGAAGCATGGTCGCGCTATAGATTTTCTCTCCGTTTTTGAGCAAAAGACATTCCTCCGCCCTCCCCTGCGTAAGAATGAGCGTTCGAAATGTCCTTCCGCAAGGACAGGGTTCGGATGAGCGCACTCCCCGATCACCTATTGAATAACGGATGAGCGGCATAGCTCTTTCAAAAAAAGAAGTAAGCACAATGTTTCCTTCTGCCCCGTCCGGAACGGCGCGGCCCTGATCGTCCACGACTTCCAGCAGCAATCTGTCTTCAACGATGTGGTGACGATGACAACGGCATTCGAACGTTATGCTCAGGCTTTCGTATGCGGAATAGTCATCGAATATCTCCACGCCAAAATAACTTTGAATGTACTCGCGCTGGTGATCGGTCAGAATTTCCGATTCAGTGAAAATTATCTTCAAATGTTTGCGGATTTGATCCCGCTCCTGTTTTGCCAACACGGAAATTATGTCCCTCAAATATACCGGGTATGACACAAGCCCATCCGGGGCCTCCCTCAATATTTGCTCTTTGATCTTATTAATCGGCGTATAGGCGGGAATAATTTTTCTCCGAAAAAGGCCAAAACGTTCAAAAAGACGCCTTTCAAGAGGAATGGGGCGAATGTGAAGCAACCGGTAGTATGGGCGGTATTTCCCCGTGGCGAGAACCCTTCTAACACCTGCCGCGGTATGATAATCGTAGGTGTTCCCGTCATGATAAATTTTGATTGGCTCGCCGGTTGAACCGCTTGTTCTGCAAACTACGGTTGACTTTCTGCAAACAACTTTGGGGTCTGTAAACCCGTCGATACCCGCCTCTTTCAAATCCTTTTTATGAATAAGCGGCAGCCTTTCTATTTCTTCCAGCGTTTGTATCTGCTGCTGATATTGTGAATTTGCGTAGTGCTTAACATTTTCATGCGCATATTTTACCAATTCCCTGACTCTCCGAAGCTGGTAGCTGTGTAATTTTGAAGGCTTGATCTTTTGGCGCTGCATACACAGCAATACATAACAGACCTGTCTTAAAAACATATGCCTTACCCTCGTTTCTGCAATTCGTTATATTTTAGTAGAACATCTTTGCAATGCTCGCGTATTGCCTGGCGGCCGTAATACGTCAGCACAGTCTGAATCCTTGGCCCATACGTTTTGGAAAACATCATTTCGTAAAACAATGACGGCTGCTTAAAGGAAACAGGCCGCGAGGGCTGATCCAGCCATTGCAGCACAGCAGACGCCAAGCCGCAATGTTGAGACGTAACAACTGCCGGACAGGTCAATTTGAATCGACAGCGCTCTGGCGCGAAGTTCTCAAGCCAATATGAGACAAATGGAATCTTGATTTTAATCTCATTCTCTATGTCTTCAAGCGGCCTATCAGGTTTGTTTTTGTGGAAGTATGTTATCAACGGCCGCTCATTTCCCGCGAACGCCTGATAAACGAAACACAGTGTTCTGATGCTGACGCAGCCAATGTATCCGGTATCCGCGCATCCGGTGAGATCTCTTAAGTCAAGACCGGACCGGTCCAGATCAGAATTTCCGCCCGCTAAAAATTGATCAAATTCCGCATGATAACGAAAAAAGCCTTCCGAGAAATCAAAAACTATAGGGTTCATCGGTCGTCTTGACAGATACATCCAGATGATTTGTTGCTTAGAAAACATTTTCAATAAAATATGCAGGTCAAGCGTGTCACCTCGTGAGCTTGAGAGCTTTTTATTCATATTCCGCAGTTTTACAATTTCATAAGGGCAAACCGTTGGCATTGTTCTGTGATATATTTTTTTGCAGATTTTGCTGGCCGTACAAATTGTTGATCCGGCCACAAAGTGATCGATTCCGCATGGTTCAAAATCGATGTCTTCCGCCAAACAGCGCATCGGCCAGTCAACTCGCCACATCAACTTCTTATACCGGGCGTTGGATATATATCCCGTAAATGAATGGCCGCAATGCGAACACACGTATGAGACAGTACAGCGCGTGCCAATCGGAAAAGAATATACTGTCCGGAATTGCTCAATGAGCGTTTTGCAGCAATCGCAATAAAGAATCAACGGGTTCCAGGAGGCCGCAAGTTTTTTCGGCCGAAATAGATTGAGAATGCTCCTTATCTTTTTGCGCTTACGGATAGATCGATATATAAGACGATCATACCGCCTTTTTTCAAAATACTCCCGCGACTGAAAAAGCACACGGTCCGGGTGTATGCCGATAGTATCAAGATCATTTAAATACCGCCCGGAAAAATAGGCCGCCATGGACTCCCCCTGATGCGGCACTTCGGAGAGCGGTTTTTTTTCTTTTGTGTTCTTTGCGCAATCCGCATCGTCAAAATTCAATATAAATTCTACGGGCAGGTTTTGCGATTGAAGGGCTCGGCATACCGCCCAAGCCGTCACGGTATCCCGAAAATTTCCTATGTGGATTATTCCCGAAGGAGAGATGGACGATTGGACTCGAATTTTCTCTGCACGGGTTTTAATTTTTCTTTTAAGCTCTTGAGCAACATCAAACGCCCAGTGCCGTTTTTCCATTGAGCGGTTCGCCTCCAATTGAGCGGCGCTTATTCCGGAAGCCATTCCTTTGGCAATCGGTCCGGACTGTTGTTTGCCGCAGACCGAAAGCGCATAATAAGCCGCCAGACATTCGGTGGCGCTCCAGATAACCGCAATCCCCTCGGCGCGCAAAACGGGAAGGAAAAAATATGAAATGAGGCTGCATAAAAGAGTACCGCAAACGCATCCAAACAATATTCTGTGCAGCCTATCCCGCAGAACAGCTTCACTCCAGGTCAAGATCAGTTCCACAAGCATTAAAACAGGTAAGAGGCATGCCATAATAATCAAAAGCTTGATCGTTCCTGCGTGCAGTGTCATTATAACAAGGATACCGGCAATCAGAAACAGCGGTACAAATAAAAATAATTTTCGCAGCTTTATTTGCAGTAAATCCTGCCCGTTTTTATTGAAACCGTTATTGGCCTGAGCAAAACGCGGGAACTGAAGCAAAAGAAAATATTCGTAAAAGGCTAAGGCGACGGAGCTGACCATTATCATTAAATTGAACTTCCCAGCTTCTCCCATCATAGAATGGAGCCGAAAGAACACATTTATGACCGAAAGGCTAAGCCCGCCCACCAGGCTGTTAAGTCCTAAAATAATTGCAAACTTATATAATCCGGTAACAGGCGGGTTGTGTTCAGGCAGGGGCCCTTTCTTCAGATAACTGCGCACTAAAGCTTTTCCGGCAAGCAAATCAAATGCCGTGTATATTATTATAAGATATATTGCCAAGAACAGCGGCAGTACAGGCATAAGCCAAATAAAAACACACGCGGCAATGGTAGCGGTACCGCACCCTACCGCCAAAAAAACGTCGTATCGGTTTTTACCCACCGCCCTGCCGATACTTTGGAGCGCTATCAGTCCCGCGCTTAATACACTGTATGTTCCTACGCTTATATCCAGCCAATCGACCGAACGGTTAAACGCACAGGAAACAGCGAAAGAAAACGCGATCACTAAAACAATGGAGAAAGCGCAAAAAATTACAAGCATTTTAAGGATAGGGAGCAGCAAATGTTTTTCATCTGAAGTATCGTTAGAAATTACTCTCAAAGCGCATTTACTGATCCCCACGGAAATAAGCGGCTGCAAGATCGCCCAAGTCCCAACCCTGGAAGTATACATTCCAAAGGCGTTTGCGTCCCATCGAAAAAAAATCACCATGATAAGCAAAAAATATGAAAATCGGTTATATATCCTTCCGGAAAAAAGATAAAAATATTCATATTTCTTCAGCTCATATTTCTTCATAATTTTTTGCTGATTTTTCTTTAAGTTTGTTTATCGGCACAAACGCAATCAATACCGCCAACAATACATTTACTGCGATGAATACATACGCCTCATATTTCGTAGGATAATGGCCAATTATCACCTTGATGTGCGACGCCCATGTCCAAACATCAGGAATTGTCGCCCATTGCGGGTCAGTATGATGGTTTACGGTCAAAAACGCAAGGTCCTCAATGCCCGAAAGCATGAGAAATAACATTGCAAAAGATAAGCGCAGGCATGTTTCGGTTGAACCGCCTCCCAGTCTGACCGCAAGCGATATAAGCAGGATAATATAAGGCACCTCAAGCAGAGTCAAATAATATACAGTTACGAAGTCATCCAAGGCGAAGAATATTTTAGGGATAAAGAAGGCAAAATAGCCCAAAAAACCTATTAGCAAAATCGGAAAATGCAGTTTGAACTTTTTCAAAAAATCCGCATTTAAAAACGCGATACAGACCGACGCCAGCGCAAAGGGAAGTATTTTAAACAGAAAAATTCCAAGACTTTTAACTTCGCGGTCCGGCGCAAGCCCAAAGATGGCATAAAGTCCCACTACCAAAGCGAGAAAGCCGGCGCATAACGAAATATAATCAGATTTTTTTAATTTACCTGTCACCGGCGCTCACTCCAAAAATATTTTCATTTTCGAATAATTTCATAAAATTTTCCACTACAGCTAAGTCAGGATGGGCGGATACGACGTAGCCCAGTTTGCTGCTGGAAAAGTTGAATTCCGAGACAAAATCCCCCGGTTTTTTAAACATAACAATTTCCTTGAATGCGGGGTGGCCTTTTAGCTTTTCCATTGCGCCGTTTATTTCCGTAAGCTTCCCCGCACTCTTTGCATAAACGACCTGGAGGGCCGCATACTGCCGGCATACAGGTTGTATTAACGGAGACGGTAATTCATTCAAAATGCAGCGCAAAGCCAATTCATAACTGTCGATCTGATAACACTCCGTGATCAGGCGCGGGATTCCATTTCCCGCCAAGCGCGCTCCCATTTCAATAAAAGTAATTGTGTCAGAACTAATGACAAAGTCAAAATTTACAGGACCATTGTCAATTTCAAAGAAATCGCATAACGCGTCCAATTGCCGGAGCGCTTTTCTCTCAACCATTTCTGTAAGCGGAGCCGGAATTATATGTCCGATTGATATAAAATTAGGAGGCCCCGTATGAATTTTTTTACTTATAGCCGCAAAGAAGGTTTGACTGTCAATTCGAAAAACTTCGGCGGAGTAGTGACCGCCCTCAATATATTCCTCCGCGACTACCTGTTTTCTGTACGAAAACTGCCTGGCCTTCTCAAAAGCTTGCCTCATCTCACCCTTGGCCCGTACAAATGATATCCCCTTACTGCCAGATGAATCTACCGGCTTGACCACTACCGGATATCCGATTTTGTCCGCATGATATGTAAATTCAGCAAAATCCGAACCAGCATAATGCCGGGGAACGCGAACCCCGGCATGAGGCGCCTGGGTAAGAAAAACTCTTTTATTTTCAGAAGCTTGTGCGGCAGGTAAAGATGGTTTATAACGTAAATTATAGTGCCGGCTTAATATTGAAATTGATTGGTGCGCAGCGTCGGAGGCCGGCGAAATTATGCCATGTATTTCTTCTCCCTGGAGAGCCGCGATCAGGGATTCATGATCTCTTGAACTGATATAAATAAAACGATCCGCCAAATACCTGGCATAAGCGCCGTTATCCTGGTCCACGCCAATGATTCGAACGCCGTACTTTTTAGCCGCCTGATACATAGGAAACTGATCATGCCCCGCGCCTAAAATAAGCAAGTTTTTCTTATCCATCCGCACCCTTCCTGCTGCCCCGTCGCCCTATATAATTAAGTGACTTGGTATGTTGCTCATATTTGTTGCACGCAAACTGACTCTTTCGAGCAATCGCAACGGAGTATGAAAGTGCTTTGCGTATTGCGACAAAACGCCGATAGAGAATGTTTGTGAAATCGACAGGGACCCGATCACATACGCCAGCCAACTGAGATCAGGGGCAACTTTCAGCGCGTAAATACATAAAACCGCACATAGCAGCACATTTACCGCCAGGACAATCTGTGCAAAAAAAAGCGGTCGTTTTGAAAATCCGAAAAACAATTCATTGGAATGCGCGAACATTTTGCTTAACTTCCAGTTCGTTTTTCCGATTTTCCTTTGCCGATGTTCAACTTCTACCGTTGTATAATTAGAAGTGACCAGCGGCACGGTCGCAATGAAATATGCTGTATCGGCAGGATATTGGATGACCCGCTTTGCCAATGAAGTTTTTATCATCCGAAAGACCGAAGCCCCTTTCGGAATGCGTATATTTAATAGATGTATAGCGATGAACTGCTCTCCTTTAGAGCCAATTGTTCGATATAGCCTGTCCTTTCGCTTCTTTCGCACCCCGAATATGGCATCGTATCCTTCCTCCGCCTTTTCTGCGAGCTTGAACGTTTCATGGGGCGGAAACTGCATATCGGCGTCGTACTGTACACACCATTCGTGGGATGCGTAAATAAAACCAAACCGAAACGCGGCTTCCAAACCAAAATTTCCGGAAAATGAAATGTATTTGACCCTTGAATCCTTCTCTGTCAAACATATAATCTCTTTCAAAGTATTATCAGTGCTTCCGTCATCAATAAAAATAATTTCGAATGCCTCATATACTTGCAACGCCTGACAAATGGCCGCATATACAGGCGCTATATTTTTCTCTTCATTGAGGCATGGGACGACCGCGGTGATTTTCATGCGAACAATCCCCCTTAAATCAATTCTTCGGCCCATGTTTTTGGAGTTTGGCTATTGATAATCTCCAGGGGATGATTGTATGAAAAGTCTTTGGGGCCCATCTTTCGAATATACTCAATCATATGTATTAATCCGAATTCCAGTGAAAAACGCGTACAATAGCCAATTTCCCTGCGCGCTTTATCGGCGGAACAGGTTGCAACTTTTACCTCTTGCGGACGCCCCGGAACAAAAATCGGGTCTAACGAAAAGCATAAAATTTTTGCAATCAGTTGCGCGAGTTCCAAAATAGTTATCATTCCCTCATCCGGTCCGATGTTATATATTTCGCAATTAACGCTCTCATCCAATCCCAGCTTAATTAAGCTGCCAATACAGTCATCCACATAGCTGAAGCATCTTTTTTGCATACCGTCCCCATATATGATCGGCTGCAATCCCCGCATCATGCGGTTAATAAAAATGGATACGACGTTTCGATATGGATCGCTATAATTTTGTCTGGGGCCATAGATGTTGTGCGGTATGGCAATATTGTACTGCATCCGATGAATTACGCTTAAATTCTGTACCAGCATTTCTGCGCAAACTTTTGCGATCCCATATGGATCCACGGGTTTAGGAGGTAAATCTTCTGAAAAAGGAACCTTGTTATTTCCATAACGCGCCATGGAAGAGCAATAAACAAATCTGCGAACACCATTGCGAACCGCGGCGCTTAAAACACCGGAGGTAGCCGTTACAATATTTTTTACGACAAGATGCGGCGCAAACACGCTCAGCCCCTCATAGGCAAGGGCCGCGCAATGATAAACGCAATCCACGTCTTTCAGCAGTGATTGATATGCCTCCACATCATTGCAGTCAGCCTGATAGAACAGCGCCTGTTCCGGGACATTACATAAGAAGCCGCCTGACAGGTTATCAATACCAATGATAGAATGCCCGCATTTAATCAATTCTTCAGCAAGGTTGCTGCCTAAAAAACCCGCGATGCCAGTAATAAATATTTTCATTTTGCCCTCAGCAGTTATCTTGTACTCATTTATTCAATTTTAATTCTTTTTTCGCGCTTTGTCAAGCATTTTTGATAATAATTTGTCGAAAAGTATACATTTTTATCTATAATTGAATTCAACGCCTAAAATTGACCAAATATTCGCGAGTTGCGGACCGTTTTTCACATGAAAACGAATCGCCTTTCACGGGTATGGTCCATCGGCAAATGGTTTGATTATCTTATTGCAAAAACCCATGCTTTGTGTTAGAATGAATAAAATATTAGCACGATATTCCGTAGACGCGGCGCTCAATTAAAACTAAATGTGGGATGTGTATGAGACTTTGAAAATATTGGACGATAACAGGATAATTCTTATGGAAGGCGGTGTAGTAGAACGTTTGAAGCATAGCTCGAAAGTTGTTCTGGACCAGTACTTGCTGCATGCGGGCTTTGTTTATGAAGAATGCTATTTAAAAGAATTGCGTAAGATATATTTTCAATATACGGAAATCGCGCTGAAATACCAGTTCCCTATACTGATTTTAACACCTACTTGGCGTGCTACAGAGCAAAATATAAGTCAGTCAAAATACAAAGATCATAACGTAAATGCGGATTGCGCAAAAATGTTAATAAATATAAAGAAGGGATCAGATACATATAATGAGTCTGTTTTTGTTGGCGGCATGATGAGTTGCAAAGGAGATACATACAAAGCAAAAGAAGCCTTGGAGATGAACGCGGCTGAGAAATTTCACTCTTATCAGGCGCATGAGCTGGCGGCGGCAGGCGTTGACTTTTTATACGCTTCCGGTATGCCTGCGATATCGGAGGCAATAGGTATGGCAAAAGCTATGAGCGCTGCAGATAAGCCTTATATCATTAGTTTTATAGTGTATGACACCGGACATTTGCTGGATGGAACGCCTTTATATGACGCTATTAAGTCAATTGATGATCAGGTTCAAACCCCGCCGTATTGCTATATGCTTACCTGTGTTCACCCAAGAGTATTCAGCGGAGCGGTTAAATCGCAGCCTGCCGACATTTTCAACAGGCTCATTGGAATACAGGCGAATACTTCATGGAAAAGGCCGGAAGAACTGGATCTATTGGAACAGTTAGATGTCCAAGAACCACTTTGTTTCGCACGGGAAATGGCTCAACTTTACGATTTATACGGGCTTAAAATTTTTGGAGGTTGTTGTGGCTCCGACAATAGGCATATGGAAGCAATTGCTAAACATCTTAGGCGTATAGTCCCAGCTTGAGACGGGACGGATCACCACAGACATCATGCTCATACCGCTTTCAATGATAACCCGGGCGCCATGAAACTTTATCCGCAAAAAATAATCCATACGCAGTATAAAGGCTATCCGCTATGCTTAACGCAACTGATGTGGGCAAAGATTGACTGTCCGTTCGACGGCTCGATTAAAGGGCTGTGTTTCAGTTTCTTCGCCTATGTTGACCGTATATTGGGAACGAATTATTCCATAACATTTGAGGAAATGGTGGTTTACCATCCATCAAATGAAACCTCTGAGATATGGGTTTGCCCGGCGGCTGCATGGGACGAAACAGTTGAGCAAAATGGACGCAAGATAAAACGCTTCAGGCATGTTGACGAAATCTTGCCGGATTCCCTCATGGCCGATATGCCTGCCGGGATTAACAAACGCAGTGATTCCGCCGAGAAGGTGAATTTATTCCTATCGCTGTTTACCGGGCGGGAGGATGTTTATGCCAAACGCTTTGAAAACGCTAAAAAAACCAAATCCGGTTATACTCCAGCCTGTTATAGTCTATGGTCGCCTTTATGCCCGAAAACGGGCGGCGGAAAAATGAAATGCGGCGATTGTCCCAATCAAAGATTTATACCGTTTAACACTGATGCCGTTGAAAAACACCTGACAGGGGAATTGACTGTTGGGGTATACCCTATGCTTCCCGACGAAACATGCCGTTTTCTGGCGTTCGATTTCGACGGCAAAGAATACAACCCGGAGGATTTGCGGCGTGATGTTGCCGCAATCCGTGATGTTTGTATGGAAAAAGACATCAATATGGCGGTTGAGCGCTCCCGTTCCGGCAATGGGATTCATTTCTGGCTGTTTTTCGGTGATTATATTCCTGTGGGCACGGCGCGAAAATTTGGCAGCAGCCTAATTACTTACACTATGAATAAACATCACGAACTGCCGTTCAAAACTTATGACAGGATGATTCCCAATCAGGATACGATGCCGGCAGGCGGATTCGGCAATTTAATAGCGCTCCCGCTCCAAAAAGGGTCTCGTAAAAATGAAAACAGTTCATTTATAGACGAAAATTTCAATGCTTATGCCGACCAATGGAGTTATTTATACAGTATCAAAAAATATACGCAGGAAGAAGTGGAAGCATTTATCCGGCAACTGTCGCCCTCCGGCGAACTTGGCGATCTGCATAAGGATTCGGAGGACGAAAAACCCTGGGAGGGCAAAAAACCGGAACGAAAATTGACTCCGTTTGATTTCCCGGCGACGGTTAAAATTGTCCGCGCAAATATGCTGTTTGCCGCGCGGTTTGGAAAATGATGTCCGGGAACTTTTAGAAGATAACGGCGTTGAGATTATAATCGGCGATGAAACAAACGATGGACGCGGAATTGACGTAAAATTTAACGGCGAATTGCGTGGAGAGCAACAACAGGCGGCCGAAGCGCTGCTGGCGTATGACGACGGCATGGCCTTGATATCCGTCGCCGACTGAAAATACGGACTGGCGGGGCCCTGGTCCGGGGCGAGCGTTGTAAGGCGCGTCTTGTCCAGGCCGTGGGCCAGGTTGTTGAGGTCATTCATCAAAATCAGCCCAGGTAATTGCCGTTCGCGTCCCGGTCGTTATTGGGTATCTCGTTGGAAAGGCTCCAGAACATGATCGACGGGTGATTGTAAAGCTGCTTTATCTCTTCGGTAAGCTGCTGTTCTGTTATCTGAAGATACGTCGGGCTGATGGAGATGTTCGGCGCGGTTCCGGTTTCCGTGAACTGCTTGACGACGGGAATCTCCGGCCAGACCGCGTATCCTAGCTTATCGGTCATGTCATAATCGGTTTCGTTGTGTTGGTATGCACGGGATTCGTCACGAGGACGGACACGCCCCTGCAGAGACCGCCTGCAGCGCCAAAGAACAAACCAAAAAGCGATTGACGTACAGGGGGAGCAGCTGGTATAATATTCTATATATGGGGGCGCTTTTATGCAAAAGCTAAAATATACCGCGAAGCCGAAGATAGGTATCTATACCATGGGGCTGAGAGCTTATTGGGATCAGTTTCCGGGCCTGAAGAAACGGCTGCTGTCCTATGGGGAGTTTATTAAGCGCAAAGTGGAAGCTATGGGCGCGGAGGCTGTTTTCTACGGCCTGGTGGACTGCCCGGAGGAGGGCCGCAAGTGCGGCGAGCTTTTTTGTTCGCAAGGCGTCGACCTGATCCTGGCGCACAGCGCCACATATGTTACCAGCGCCAGCATACTGCCCGTGCACCGGAGGTGTTCCGCGAGGACGGTGGTTTTGAGCTTGCAGCCTGCCGCGCGGGTCAATTATGAAAAAAGTACCACGGGGGAGTGGCTGGCCCACTGCGGGCTCTGCCCGGTGCCGGAGATTTCCAACGCCTTCAACAGGGCGGGGATACCGTTTCATGTGGTCAGCGGCCTGCTGGGGATGAGCGACACGCCGGCGATTTCCATGACGGATGAGAACACGGCTGAACGCCCGGAGGCGATCCGGGCGTGGAAGGAGATTGAGGAGTGGGTTCGGGCGGCCTCCGTTCTCAGCGGCCTGCGGCGGGCGAATTTCGGTTTCCTCGGCAACTACTACAGCGGGATGCTGGATATGTACAGCGACTTCACCATGCTCGAAGCCTCGACCGGTATTCACGCGGATATATTGGAGATGTGCGACCTCAACCGCGCGTTGAAGAGCGTTACCGAAGAAGAGGTTCGGCACAAACGGCGGGAAATCGCCGAGTTTTTCGTTTTTGGGAATGCCGGGGCCGACCCGCGCAATCACGCGCCTTCCGAGGATGAGCTGGATTGGAGCGCGCGCGTCGCGGCGGCGCAGGAGAAGCTGGCGCTTGAACGGGATCTGGACGCGTTGGCATATTATTATCACGGCGAGCCGAGAGGCAATTATGAGCGCCTGCAAAGCGGTTTTATAGTAGGGCACAGCCTGCTCACCGCCAAGGGCATCCCCTGCGCCGGCGAGGCTGACATCAAGACCTGTCTGGGTATGAAGATTTGCGATATTCTTGGCGTTGGCGGCAGTTTCTGCGAAATCGCGGCCGTGGATTATCTTGACGGCACAATTCTTATGGGGCATGACGGCCCGTTTCATATTGACATCGCGGAGGGTAAGCCCATACTGAGAGGCCTGGGCGTTTACCACGGCAAACAGGGCAGCGGCATAAGCGTGGAGGCGAAGGTGAGAACCGGCCCGATAACAAATCTGTCCATTACGCAAACGGTTGAGGGAACGCTGAAATTCATCATAACCGAGGCGGAGAGCACCGCCGGCGATATCATGGCGCTCGGCAACACACAGACGCCGGTGAAATTTGGCAAACACCCCGACGCCTGCATTGAAGAATGGCTCGCGCACGCGCCCACGCACCACTTCGCCATGAGCGTTGGGCACAACGCGGGTTTGCTTGAGAAAACGGCGCTGCTGCTCGGAATTAAATACGTAATCTTATAAGATTTTATAACAAAAAGGCTGCCGGCGGAGAGTAACCGGCAGCCCGATACTGTTTATCTTTTGCCTTTATCTAGCTCTCTAACCCTCTAGCCCTCTAGCATTCTAGCTTATGCGTTAATCATCACCAGGAACATATATCTTACTTCATCGGAACCGGCTTTATGCCCATAAGGTTACCTCTAAAAACCCGCTTTGGGTGGATTTTCGAGGAAATTTTTCGTTATGCGAGGAAGGGCGCGCGCCGCATAATTACAAGGTTTTATGCAAGCGC
>Ga0209629_10001087_pt1 | contig 16415 bp, 14 predicted proteins | sample TergutCu122P5_FD_187286 | JGI IMG/M metagenome (GOLD analysis project Ga0209629, IMG submission 187286) | Cubitermes ugandensis P5 segment gut microbial communities from Kakamega Forest, Kenya - Cu122 P5 (SPAdes) (version 2) | ecosystem: Host-associated > Arthropoda: Insects > Digestive system...
CGAATCATTCGTCAATCTTTACAAATGCTTGGGAAGATATGACGAGCCGTTCGTACAACTTGACGAAAGCTTGGGAAGACAAGACGAGCCGTTCGTACAACTTGACGAAAGCTTGGGAAGACAAGACGAGCCGTTCGTACAACTTGACGAAAGCTTGGGAAGAGGTAACGAGCCGTTCGTACAACTTGACGGGAGCTTGGGAAGACATGACAAGACATTCGTACAACTTGACGAAAGCTTGGGAAGACAAGACGAGCCGTTCGTACAACTTGACGGAAGTTTGGGAAGAGGTGACGAGGCTTCCGTCAAACTTGACAAACATTTGGGAAAAGGGGACGAGTCATTTATCAAAGGAACTGAATGCCTCGGAAACTTTTCCGAAAAGAAAAAAAAGAGTTTTTATAATATATTATTAATTAACAAATTAAAGTTTTTATTCTATGTACAGCCAAACTTATTTGCCAAGGAAAGATGCTGAATTGCTTTCCTGGTGCAACAATTTTACAGCAATTGTAACAGCCAATGCCGAAAGTTGGGAAATTCCCACTACGGAAGTAACCAATCTGCAATCCAAGTTAAGCGACTTCGAATCGCTGATTGCAAAAGCCAAAAGTCCGGCACGAAGCAGTATTATCGTGACGGAAAAGAACGAATCGCGAAAAGCGCTGGTAGCGACAATTCGAGAATTAGTCAATTTCCGATTGAAAAACCCGGTTATTTCCGATTCTCAATTGGTTACTTTAGGTTTACGCCCCCGAGACAGGACGAAAACGCTTAGTCCTGCACCGGTAACTTATCCCGAACTGCAAATCGACAGGTCTGTAATGCGGCAATTAACCGTACATTACCGCGATACCGGCAGCGAACGGAAAGCGAAACCTGCGGGAGTACACGGTGTGGAAATTCGATGGTCAATCTTGAGCGTTCCGCCCACCAGCGTGGATAATCTCATTACGTCGTCTTTCTCCACAAAAACACCGTTTGTAATGTCATTCAACGAAGATGACCGCGGCAAATGGGTTTACTTTTGTGCTCGTTGGGAAAACAACCGGGGCGAAAAAGGGCCTTGGAGTGAAATCGTGGGGACTGTAATTCCTTAAAAGTTGAAGTCGTCATTGCGAGCCATCAGGCGAAGCAATGACGAATAAAACCGCCCTCGCAATGACGAAAATTTTACCCCGATATAATTTTTTAACAAAAAACATTTGGAACTTATCATAGAGTTCCTGTACCTTTATGTTCAAAAACTTATATGAGTAAAATCAAAGTACAAAATCCCGTCGTCGAATTGGACGGCGACGAAATGACCCGCATTATCTGGGCGTTTATCAAAAAACAACTTATCTTGCCTTATTTGGATATTGACATCAAATATTACGATTTGGGAATACAAAACCGTGATTTGACGAACGATCAGGTCACGATAGATGCAGCGAACGCCATCAAGCGCTATCATGTCGGTATTAAATGCGCGACCATTACACCCGACGAAGCGCGCGTAAAGGAGTTCGGGTTGAAAAAGATGTGGAAATCGCCGAACGGAACGCTCCGGAACATTATCGGAGGAACCGTTTTTCGCGAACCGATTATCATGCGCAACGTGCCGCGCTACGTTCAGGGATGGATTAAACCCATCGTAATCGGGCGCCATGCTTTCGGAGATCAGTATAAAGCGACGGATGTCCGGATTAATGGCAAGGGCACATTGAAGATGACTTTTACCAATGAACAAGGGGAAACGCAAAGTTGGGAAGTCTATAATTTTGAAGGCGACGGGGTTGCCATGACGATGTACAACACCGACGAATCAATATACGGATTTGCCCGTTCTTCCTTTCAAGTGGCGTTAGATAAAAAATATCCGCTCTATCTTTCTACCAAAAATACCATTCTCAAAACGTATGACGGTCGCTTCAAAGATATTTTTCAGGAAGTATATGAAAAAGAGTTTAAAGCCCAATTCGCTCAAGCGGGAATTACTTACGAACACCGTTTGATAGACGATATGGTGGCCTCAGCTCTGAAATGGGAAGGCGGATTTGTATGGGCTTGTAAGAATTACGACGGCGATGTGCAATCGGATACAGTAGCTCAAGGTTTCGGCTCGCTCGGTTTGATGTCGTCGGCGCTGGTTACGCCGGATGGACAGACCGTAGAAGCTGAAGCTGCTCACGGAACCGTTACCCGTCATTATCGTCAATACCAACAAGGAAAGGAAACTTCAACCAATCCGATTGCTTCTATTTTTGCTTGGACGCGCGGATTGATACATCGCGGCAAATTGGATGATAATCAGCCGTTAATACATTTTGCAAATACCTTGGAAAGAGTGTGTGTCGAAACGGTAGAATCGGGGAAAATGACAAAAGACCTCGCTATTCTTATTCGCGGAGATAATCTGACGCGTAATGATTATTTGAATACGGAAGATTTTTTAGCAGAAATCAAACATAATTTGGATAATAATTGTTGTTTGTAGAACGCCGTCATTGCGAGCCGCTTGCGGCGAAGCAATCCACCCCCTCAAACTCATCTAAAAGGGGAGGTGAGAGATTGCTTCGGGCTTCGCCCTCGCAATGACGGCGAAATAAATTTAATTTAGAATATATGATTTACGATTTTGAAATATTAAAAAAATTTTATGGCGATTTTCCCATAAAAGTAGATTTGGCAAGTAAAAAGCTTAAACGCCCTTTAACGCTCGCCGAAAAGATTTTACATGCACATTTAGATTCTGATGAACAAATAACCGATTTCCGTCGGGGAGTTGATTACGTGAATTTTCGTCCCGACCGGGTAGCGATGCAAGACGCAACCGCGCAAATGGCTCTCTTGCAATTTATGAGCGCCGGAAAAGAAAAATCAGCCGTTCCTGCTTCCGTTCATTGCGATCATTTGATTATGGCAGATGAGGGAGCAAAAACCGATTTAGAAAAAGCAACGGAAGGTAATCGCGAAGTGTATGAATTTTTACGAACAGTATCAAATGCTTACGGTATTGGATTTTGGAAACCGGGAGCCGGTATTATTCATCAGGTCGTTTTAGAAAATTACGCTTTCCCCGGCGGGATGATGATCGGTACGGATTCGCATACTCCCAACGCTGGCGGTCTTGGAATGATTGCCGTTGGAGTAGGGGGGGCAGACGCTTCCGACGTGATGAGCGGTATGGAATGGGAATTGAAAATGCCGAAACTGATTGGCGTTAAACTAACTGGAAAATTAAGCGGTTGGACGGCGCCTAAAGATGTGATTTTGAAATTAGCCGGAATGCTAACTGTAAAAGGTGGAACCAATTCAATTATTGAATATTTCGGAGAAGGAGTTTCATCTCTTTCAGCTACAGGACGGGCCACTATCTGCAACATGGGCGCCGAAGTGGGAGCAACCACTTCGATTTTCCCTTTCGATGAAAAGACAGTCGCTTACCTGAAAGTTACCGGTCGAGAAGAGGTGGCCAATCTGGCGCAGAAAATCGCATTCTGTTTGCAGCCTGATCCGGAAGTGATGGAAAATCCGGGAAAATATTACGACCAAGTGATTAAAATTGATTTATCTGCTTTAGAACCATATATCAACGGACCGTTTACTCCCGATGCGGCAACGCCTATTTCCGAACTGGCCGCCAAAGTGAAAGCAAACGATTATCTGCAACGGATGGAAGTAGGGCTGATAGGTTCCTGTACCAATTCGTCGTATGAAGATTTGAGCCGGGCGGCTTCTATTGCTCGCCAAGCGGCGGAGGATAAAATTCCGGTAAGGGCAAACCTGATTGTAAATCCGGGTTCCGAACAAATCCGCTACACTGCCGAACGGGACGGGCTAATCGCCGACTTTGAAAAAACAGGCGCATTGATTATGGCCAATGCCTGCGGTCCCTGCATCGGACAATGGAAACGGCATACGGACGATAACACCCGCAGAAATTCGATTGTCACTTCATTCAACCGGAATTTTGCCAAACGAGCCGACGGGAATCCGAATACATTCGCATTCGTTGCATCTCCAGAAATAACAATGGCTTTGACCATTGCCGGCGATCTCTGCTTCAATCCGCTGACCGATAAGTTGAAAACGGAAGACGGACGGGAAGTTTTGCTTCGCGAACCTCAGGGAAGCGATTTTCCGCCCAAAGGTTTTGAAGTGAAAGATAATGGTTATATTGCCCCCGGCAGTACAAACGAAGAAGTGCGGATTGACCCTCATTCCGACCGTTTGCAACTTTTGCAGGCTTTTCCCGCTTTTATTTCGGAAGAAGAACTACTTGGCATGCCTTTGTTGATTAAAGTAGCGGGAAAATGTACTACCGACCACATTTCGCCGGCAGGCCCATGGCTTCGTTTTCGCGGTCATTTGGAAAACATTTCCGACAATCTGCTGATGGGGGCGGTGAATGCATTTAACAATAAAACTAATTCCGTTTTGAATCAACTAACCGGAAAATATGAAGCAGTTTCGGAGGTTGCTAAGCAATATAAATTGAAAGATATACCATCGGTTATCGTTGCGGAAGAAAATTACGGCGAAGGTTCTTCGCGAGAACATGCTGCGATGGAACCACGATTTTTAAATGTAAAAGTCGTATTGGCCAAAAGTTTTGCCCGGATTCACGAAACAAACCTGAAAAAGCAAGGCATGTTGGCGCTTACTTTTGAAAATAAAGACGATTATGACAAGATTCGAAAAGACGACTGTATTTCTATTGTTGGAATGCAACATTTCAGGCCGGGGAAACCGCTTACCGTTGTTCTCTCTCATGCCGATAAATCGTTTGAAACATTTTCGGTAAATCATACGTTTAATGATTTGCAGATTAAATGGTATCGGGCGGGAAGCGCTTTGAATTATTTGAAGAATGGGAAATGAATTATTTTGTTTTTTGCAATTTACTCGATTATTTTACGGATAATACTTATCTTTACAGCAAAATGAAACTGCATAAGTAAGAGAAATTTATGAAACGGTGTAATTATACATTATTCTTGTTTTTCCTTTTATCGGTCAATGCGATTGGATTATTCGGACAAATACCTGTGATAAAAACCCCGAAGCCGGGTAGTTTATCGTCAGGCGCTGTTGTTGGGTTTCCAAATAACAGAAATACTCCTTCGCCAAATACACCTTCTTTTCCCGGTCTCAACAATAACAACAGGCAAGCGCTTGATATGTACGAACGAGACAGACTCGAAGTTCAACGCAGGAATGCAGAAATACAACAAATGAACGACGAAGACCTGATGTACTTCTCTTCCACTCGAGGCGTACAATATGATTTGCCTTCATGCGAGGGACTACAAGGCACAGAACATTATTACCGGACTGCAGAAAAGCTGTTGGACATGCTGGAGGGAAAAACTCCTCTCAACTTGAAAGAAGCCGTGTTTTCGGTCGAAAACGCTTATTTTGAAGGACAACTCAATCATACAAAATATGAAGAAGCTATTTCGGAATTAACAACTATTGCTCGATTAAAAGCCCAACAAGACGGCTACAACTGGAATAATCCGATAACCAAAAACATTATGCTATTTCGCGTCATGTCCGATACGCTGAAAGTTAAGTTTCCTTCGCAGGAAAAAGCGTCCGTTTCCTATCCGATGCAGTATGATTTTGAGGATTTTCGAGGAGAAGAAGACCAGTCAAAACTATTCGTCTCTAAACTTTTAATGACGCACACAGGACAATGTCATTCTCTGCCCCTGTTGTATCTTATCCTTTGCGAAGCCGTTGGAGCGGAAGCTAATTTAGCTTTTTCACCTCAACATACCTATATCAAATTCAAAGACAGGCAAAACAACTGGTATAATCTTGAATTAACACAGGGAAAAATGGTTACGGATGCGTTTATTATCGGTTCCGGATTTATTAAGACAGAAGCTATAAAAAATGGTTTATTTATGGAACCTCAGACAAAGAAGCAGGCAATAGCGCTATGTTTATCCGATTTGGCATCAAGTTATGTACACAAGTACGGTTATGATAAATTCGTTATACAATGCGCAGATTCGGTCTTGAGTTATGCGCCGGGCAATCCTTCCGCTTTGGCGCTGAAATCCAATTATCATACCGCGCATTTCGCATATACAGTCGAGCAAGTAGGCTTTCCTCCTAAGGATACATTGAAAGTTAAGTATCCTCGTATCTATGAATTAATGGAAGCTCGGAATAATTTTTACAGGAAAATGGATTCAATCGGTTATGTCGAAATGCCAAAAGAGGCTTACGAAGCATGGTTGAAATCGGTAAACGAAGAAAAGGAAAGGCGCGAACAGGATACAAAATACAACAATATATTACGATTAATTAAATAATTAAAAATAAAAACTTATGAAACGAGTATTATTTTTCAGCATTTTGTTTGCAGTGGGAACACTCCACGCGCAAGACATTTTAAAAAAGTACGGATACAACAAGGAACCATTAACATTAAGCAAGGGACGTTACAAAGAAACGTTCATAAATGAAAACGTGATGCAAATCGGGACGGTACTTATTGACACCCGTACATACAAAGTGGTAAAGTTTTTGGAAGGAGGCAATTCCAAAGTGAGTTACAAAGCGGAAAACACCAGCCGGTTTCTTACGATGGATCCTTTGGCGGAAAAGTTTCCACAGCAAAGCCCGTATGTGTTTTGCTCAAATAATCCAGTGAATCGAATTGATCCAACCGGATTAACAGATTATCAAATTGGAGCAAATGGATATATTTCAGATGCTAGTTCTTTATGGGACAAAATAAAACGCTTATGGAATGGACCTGATAAAACAGATAAACTTATAGCTCCCAATGGGAGTACATTAACTATGAAAGCTGGAACTATGGCAGATTTTACTGATACGAAAAATAAGAAAGGAATTACTATTGGACAGACTTTTAAAATTGGAAATAGTGATGTTGCCGAACAAGTTCATGAATTTTTATCGGAAAATGTAACAAAAGAATATGGTGTTATTGATGATATAAAGAATGGCGAAAGTACAAGTACTATAACTACGACTCTTGGTAAAAATACCGAAAATGATGCACCTGCTGTTGCGTTAGAAAGATTAAATTCGGGAGCCGATGTAATTCAAATTACCCATAATCATCCGATAGGTTATGACCCTACTCCTTCGGGTTATAAACCGGGTCAAAGGGATATTAATGATAAACTTGCTGTTGAATATTTTAATAATCAATTTCCTAATAATTTTATCATTCACAGGGTTTATGACCCTACTAAAAAAGTATATATTTACTATGATGCCAACAAGATTTATAAAACAGAGCCGAAAAAGATTCGTTAGTTTTCTATCCCTGATTGTTTGTATTTTAGTACTTAGTGGATGTAATGGTAATAGGGGATTCTCATTACAGAAATTTGAAGTAAAAAATACTCAATTAGATTCAATCGTTCGCTCGTTTGTGGATAGTATTGAAAAGATAGAAAGTTCGTCTAATGGCATTCCTATTATGACAATACATCATTTAGATTCTATTCCCGCGTTCTACTTTACAGTAGATGAAAAGGAAAGTATAACGCCAATGTATATTTTTAGCAATAATCGTAGGATAGTAGGATATATTAATACAAAAAACAAAGATATAATTGTGTTGACTTCAATAAACTCAAAATTTGATTTTGAGATGGAGTTTTATAAGTTTTTAATTCCAACTGATCATCTAAAAAGTTTTGATTTTATTTATTTCCCAGATGATATGTATTGCGTGGCAGATGAAAATGGATTACCGTGTCCTCCTATTCTTTTCGATCCTAATTATAAAGTTTTCATTTATAAAAACAACAAGTTTGAAATGGATAGTATATACTCTGATTACTTTTATTGAAACAAAGTATGGTGTAATATAAAATAGAATTATTAGAACAACAACTAAAAAACAACGTTAATAGTTTGATTAATAAAAAAACAAACGAAAAATATTACAATCAAAAATATCTTAACACGATGCACAAGAAGTAAATTTATTTTTTGCAAGTTTATGTTTCAGTACATCGTCGAAATAGTAGTAAAATTTGATGTAGAGGGATTATGTAGTTATTCAAATCTTATTTATGTCCGGATAAGTGAACATTGTACCTACCGCTCCAAAGTTCGGGAGCGAGCGGTACAGAAATCAAAAAAGGAGTTTATAAGTAAAAAAAGATATAGATGAAACGATTCTCCATTATTGTGTTATTAGCTTTGTCTTTACACGCTAAAGCACAGCAACCGGACATTTATCAACAAACATTTGATTACATCAATTCAATGTTGACTGATGAAATACCTTTAAGTTTCAAAGAAGCTGTTTTGGCAACAGAAAATGCTTATCGCTATGATACTCTGAATATAAAAGCATTCAGTCAGAAAATAGAACTACTCGCTAAACTCAGCAATATCATTTCTAACACAGAATTAATTACCTATACCGGAAAAGATAAAAATGTTGTAACTAAACATGCAGCATTATTCAAAGTAATAACAGACAGCCTTTTAATTCCTCTTGACTCAACTCATATCTTTGTTCATACGCCTTATACCTACGATTTCGACGACCCGACCGGTCAAAAAGACTGGACAAAAATGTTCGTATCCAAGTTGTTAGAAACCAGCAAAGGCAACTGTCATTCATTACCCTATCTTTACAAAATACTGTCCGATGAGTTGGGGATTCCCTGTTATCTTGCTTTTGCGCCGAACCATATCTATATCAAACTATACGCCGAAAGTACAGGTTGGTACAATACAGAGCTTACAAGCGCAACCTTCCCGATTGACGCATGGATTATCGCCTCCGGCTATGTAACGATTGACGCAATCCGTAACGGTTTATACATGGATACGTTAAGTAATAAACAAGCTGTAGCAAATTGTCTGTTGGATTTGGCGCAAGGCTACCAACACAAATATGGAAATGACAATCCCGAATTTGTTGTCAAATGTTGTAATACGGTTTTGGAATATCATCCGACAAATGTTAATGCTTTGTTGACCAAAGCAGAAGCACAAAAACAGTATATTCAATCATTGATGAAAGCAAAAAATCTGAAAAAGCCGGTGGCGCTTTTTTCAGACCATGCTATTAAAGAAATGTATGCCGATATGGAATCAACCTATGTTCAATTATATAAATCGGGCTACCGGCGAATGCCGGAAGAAATGTATTTGAAATGGATGGGATTGCTTAAAAACGATCCAAATAAATATAGTAATCAAAAATTGAAAGTTTCAAAATAATTTAAAAAAAATTTTTATGAAAAAAGAGTATCTAATTTACAAATTATCGGAGTCCGTAAAAACAACCAGTAAAATCGACAATGAGTTGTTTGAAAAATACAATGTAAAACGGGGACTTCGCAATGAAGACGGTACAGGCGTCTTGGTCGGTCTGACCCAAATTGGGGATGTAGTTGGTTATGAACGTTTACCCGAAGGCGGATTAAAAGCCATTCCGGGAAAACTTTATTACCGGGGGTATGATATTGAAGATATTGTGCACGAATTAATTAAGGAGAAACGATTCGGATTTGAAGAAGTCGCTTTTCTGATGCTTTCCGGAAAATTACCGGATGCAGAGGAACTGACCAATTTCAAAGAATTGTTGTTTGAGAATATGGCTTTAGAACAAAAAACCACCATAAACATCATTGATTTGGAAGGGCAAAATATTATGAATACCTTGGCGCGCTGTGTATTGGAAATGTACAATTTTGATCCGAATCCGGAGGATACTTCTCCGGAAAACCTGATGCGCCAATCTATTCAATTGATTTCCAAATTTCCGACGATTATCGCTTACGCCTACAATATCCTCCGGCACAGTACCCGCGGGCGTTCCTTGCACATTCGTCATCCGAAAGAAAATCTAACGGTTGCGGAAAATTTTCTTTACATGCTGAAACGGGATTATACGCCTCTGGAAGCTCGCACTTTGGATTTGGTATTGGTATTGCAAGCTGAACACGGAGGTGGGAATAATTCTACTTTTTCCGTACGTGTAACCAGTTCGACCGGAACCGACACGTATTCTGCCATCGCAGCTGGAATCGGTTCATTGAAAGGGCCTTTGCACGGGGGTGCAAATATGCAGGTTGTGAACATGTTCAACCATTTGAAAGAAAATATTTCCGATTGGAAAAACGTCAAAGAAATCGACAAGTATTTCGAACGAATGTTGAACAAGGAAGTATATGATAAAAGCGGATTGATTTACGGAATCGGACATGCGGTATATACCATCTCCGATCCTCGCGCTCTTTTGTTAAAAGAATTGGCGCGCGATTTGGCAAAGGAAAAAGGACGCCAATCCGAATTTGCATTTCTTGAACTCTTGGAAGAACGGGCTATACAAACTTTCTACAACTACAAGGGGAATAAAAAAAGCGTATCGTCGAATATTGATTTTTATTCTGGATTTGTTTATGAAATGATTGGATTGCGTGAAGAAATATACACAGCATTGTTTGCCATGTCGCGTATTGTCGGTTGGACGGCGCATCGCATCGAAGAATTGAACTTCAAGAGTAAACGGATTATTCGTCCGGCATACCGGAATATCCTGGAAGTACAATCGTATGTTCCTATTAAGGATAGGTAATCATTTTGTATAACTTATCCGAAGGTCTTACTTTAGCGACCGTTTTCATCGAAAAACGGTCGCCTTTTTTTGCCGTTCCGGTTGGAATTAAATCCACCCGGATATCTTCAGCTGTAAAAGTTTGAGCGCCGGTTGTCGGCCCGGTAATTAAAACTTTGTCGCCGGTCGAAAGCGATTGCGTTTCAACCAAAAACTCGGCGACACTTAATTTTGAAAAATATTTGATGACTTTTCCAATGTATAATTTTCTTTCGGTGGCTTTGTTACCATACCGGTCATTCCATTCGCCGAGGCGTTGCCCCAAATAATATCCATCCCAAAACCCGCGATTAAAAACCTTTACCAAACGGGAATCCCAATCGGCAATCTTTGCTTCGGAAAACGAACCGTCGCAATAGGCGCGAATGGCTTCTTTGTAACATTCGGTTACCGTTTTCACGTATTCCGGTCCTCTGGCGCGCCCTTCGATTTTCAAAACCTGAACGCCGGCATCTAATATTTTGTTCAGGAAATGAATGGTTTTCAAATCTTTCGGCGACATGATGTATTGATTGTCGATCTCTAATTCAATATCCGACTCCTTATCTTTTACCAAATAACTCCGGCGGCAAATCTGGTTACATTCTCCGCGATTGGCAGATGCGTTCATTTCGTGCAGACTCAGATAACATTTTCCGGAAACGGCCATACACAGAGCACCGTGGCAAAATATTTCGATGCGAATCAATTTTCCTGAAGGCCCTTTTACATTTTGTTCAACAATCTGCTCGTAAATGATTTTGACTTGTTCGAGGTTCAACTCCCGCGCCAAAACCACTACATCGGCAAATTGAGCGTAAAACTTCAGGGCTTCAATATTTGTAATATTCAGTTGAGTCGATAAATGAACTTCCATGCCGGTACTTCGCGCGTAAGTCATTGCAGCCACATCGGAAGCAATAATTGCAGAAACTCCGGCTGCTTTTGCAGCGTCGATAATTTCGCGCATTTGTTTTGCGTCATTGTCGTAAATAATCGTATTTACCGTCAGATAAGATTGAATATGGTGTTTGGTACAGGTTTTTGCAATCTGGTACAAATCCTCGATAGTAAAGTTATTGGCTGATTGAGAGCGCATATTAAGTCCTTCAATGCCGAAATAGACGGAATCGGCGCCCGCGCGGATAGCGGCTGCCAGGGATTCGTAGGAGCCTACCGGCGCCATGAGTTCGTATTTTTGAATATCTTTCAAGAAAATAATTGTTTTGGGTTGCAAAACTACAAAATTATTCTTCAACTGCCAAAAGGTGTAAATTTAGGCGAAATATTTTTTATTTCCTTTTTTTATATTACTTTTGCTTCCTAAAAGCAATAAATTTTAATCATTATGTCACAAGTATCCGAACGTTTGGCAGCATTGTCTCCTTCCGAGACATTGGCTATGTCCCAGAAGAGTAACGAATTGAAAGCTCAGGGAATTGATGTTATTAATTTGAGTGTGGGGGAACCCGATTTTTTTACGCCCGATTTCATAAAAGAAGCGGCGAAAAAAGCAATTGATGATAATTTTTCTTTCTATGCTCCGGTGCCGGGATTTCTCTCTTTGAGAAATGCTATTGTAGGTAAGTTAAAGAAAGAAAATAATTTAGACTATAAAGCCGATCAGATTGTTTGTTCGAATGGCGCTAAACAATCGGTTTGTAACACACTTCTTTGTGTTGTCGGGCCTGGCGATGAAGTAATTGTTCCGGCGCCGTATTGGGTAAGTTATGTTGAAATGGTGAAATTGGCGGAAGGCAAAAATGTGGTTGTTACGGCAGGCATCGATCAAGATTTCAAGATTACGCCGACTCAATTGGAAGCTGCAATAACACCCAAGACAAAGGCTTTTATTCTTTGTTCGCCTTCCAATCCTACCGGAAGCGTTTATTCAAAAGAGGAGTTAAAAGGTTTGGCCGATGTTTTGGCTAAATATCCCAACATTATCATCATTGCCGACGAAATCTACGAACACATTAATTATATCGGGAAACACGAAAGCATTGCCCAATTTGAAAATATCCGCGATCGCGTCGTTATCGTGAACGGAGTTTCGAAGGCCTACGCAATGACCGGTTGGCGTTTGGGATGGATTGCCGCTCCCAAGTGGATTGCCGACGCTTGTGGCAAATTGCAGGGACAATATACTTCGAGCCCCAGCAATGCAGCACAAAAAGCAGCCGAAGCAGCTTATCTCGGTCCGCAAGATTGTGTAAAAGCTATGAGTCAAGCATTTGAACGTCGCAGGGACCTTATCGTTAAGTTGGCGTCCGAAATCCCGGGATTAAAAGTGCGTAAGCCACAAGGCGCTTTTTATATTTTCCCCGATTGCAGTCATTATATCGGTAAATCGTTTAATGGTAAAAAGCTCAATGATGCAGCCGATTTAGCGATGTACCTGTTGGAAGAAGGTCATGTGGCTTCTGTCGGAGGAGTAGCTTTCGGCGCACCGAATTGTATACGTTTTTCGTATGCTGCTTCCGACGATAATCTAATAGAAGCGATGGATCGCGTGAAAAAAGCGCTGGCAGCATTGAAATAATACGTCATTGCGAGGGTGAAGCCCGAAGCAATCTACCTCCTTTTCCTTTGTGGGGAGAGGGAGTGGATTGTTTCGGGCTTCTCCTTTTTTATTTTAAATAATAATGAGGTGAAATTCCTTTTTTCATTTATATAAATATTTAATAATAAGAATTATAAACTAAAACCGATATTTCAGAAATTTCTGATTTTTTCTTTAAAAGCATTAGGCATTTATATATTATTTGTTCGCCTTTTTTATTCGTCATATTTTTGTCATACAATTTTTATTGATTCATTTAAAATATTACCCTTGATTTTTAAGTGAAAAGGAGAAATAAAAAAAGTTGATGATGAATTGTAGTAATATATTGAAGAGTAACGTGAAGTTTTTTTTATCAAGTATTTTTGTCCTAATTGCTTGCATGTCCCTCGCAGCAAAAACAGTTGAATGTAGCGTTATTTATATCGCTGAGAATGCAAAAGTATATGGTAAAGAACTTCTGATTGTCAAACAAAATACCAATTATCATAGCAACCGAAGCGAAGGTATCTCCCGTGTCGCAAAAAAAGAAGTTGCAAATAAAAATTCCGGCGTCATCAAAACAAGCGAAAAATCAATTACTGTAGTACCGGCTTTTCCGTTTTTGCCTTTTTATTATTATTATTTACAAAGCGGTAGAGACTTAGAAATATTAGTTTTAAGAAAGAGGAGTAGTGAACATCAGCAAGAGATATGTTATAGAAATATAAAAAATACATATTTACACATTAAAAAATCATCCAATTTGTATTTAATTTTACCAATACTAATGCAAAAATTTTCCACAACCTTAACTCAATGTGGAATGCTTACTTCTTTTTCTCCTAATTCACCATCAGTTATCTGAACCATAATTTATAGGATTAATAAGATTTTTATGATTAAAACATAATCTTGTTGATCTTTCCATCTTGAAAAAATCGTGGTTCAAGATATTAATGAAAGAGCATATTTAATCTTTTTAATCCGGCGTTTTAACGTCGGGGAAGGTAAAATATGTGTAAATTAATTCAAAAAATGAAGCATAAAAAATTATTAATTAAAAAAATATTCAAATGAAAAAGTTATTTTTATTGACATGTATTTTTTCCATAGTGAGTTTGGTTACCATTAAGGCACAAGTAACTATTGGAGCAAAAGAGGCTCCCGATCCATCGGCTGTATTAGATTTACGGTCGAATGGTAACCGCGGATTGTTACTGCCGCGCGTATTGCTTACCGACACGCTTGTCGCTGCTCCGGTTATATCGCCTAAACAAGGGATATTCGTTTACAACACGAATACAAGCGCTGATGGAAAAGTTGCAGAAGGAGTTTATTTTTATGACGGACGCAGATGGTGGCCGGCCGGCGGCGGAAGTTCGGAACCATGGTTAGTAACTGGCGAACCGGGAGTCAAGGCTACCTTGAATACACAGAACATTTATCAAATGGGACAAGTTACCGTCGGTTCGGATACACTTGTACCGACAGCCATGTTTAATGTCGTTTCAAACAGTAAAGGTATGTTGATTCCCAGATTGACTGAAAAACAACGGGATGCAATTAAATATCCCGCTAACGGTTTGGAGATCTATAATACCGACGAAGACTGTTTTAACTATTACGATTCTATACAATCTTCGTGGCAAAGCCTTTGCGGTTCTACTAACGCCGTGTTTTCGTTTACTTGTAATCAAATCATAGTTAAAGGCACCTACGTTAAAGCATCGACTTTGACTGCAGAAAATTATTTATCGGTTCCTATCACCGCAACAAAAAAAGGAGCATTTAGCATTGTGGGTGCAACCGACAATGGTTATTCTTTTTATTATAACGGAGTTATTACCGGAACGGGAACTTACATCATCAATTTGCCGGGGCTGGGCGCTCCGATTAATGCCCAAACCGACCAAATAATGGTTACAGGAAGTGGAGCAGCAGATACTTGTTATGTTGCTAATACCGTTCAAGAAAATGTTGCATCCTATTCTATCGACTGCTCAAATATCACTGTTGCAGGGCAGTATATTAAAGGAACGCAGTTAATCGATCCGTTAAAAAACTATATAATGGTGAGAGTAACTGTAGCCGCTGCGGGTTATTACTATATTTCTACCCCCAAGACCAACGGCGTACAGTTTGAAGCATCAGGCTCTTTTAGCGCTGGGGATGTAGGACTTTCTAAAACGATTACTTTAAATTTTGTTGCGGGAAGTAATCCTACGGTCATAAACGATTTCCCGATTACAATTAATACCAATACGTTGGCAGGGAATGCAACTTGCAGTGCGACCATACCGATGACTCTTCCGCCTTTGACCTATATTCTCATTGGTACAGACGGTTGGTATTCTTGGACAGGCGCAAGGAAGCCCGCTCTGCAGAATGGCGCTTCTTTTGGCCCGAACGGAAAAGTAAGAGTTGCGAGCTTGACCGATATTAGCGCTGGCGCTCCAATAGCTAACGCAACCCAGGCAATTTCTTATTTAGCTCAGAAACCTGATCTTGTAATGTATTTTGCATACGGTTTTACCAATACTCCGGCATTGACTGCACAGTTGCAGAATTATGTAAATCAAGGCGGCGTGCTGATATATGCTTCGAGATCGGATGGTACGGGTCTGGCTGATTGTCAAAACCTTATTTCCGGAATTTTTCCAGGCACACAAGCTCAGGCACAAACCAGTTGCAGTTGGAATTGTCCGGCATCTTATCCCAATGACGATAACTGTTATCTGATTAACAACGTACCAGGCGACCCAATCGTATATGGTCCTTTCGGCAATCTTGCCGGTAAATATTGGGCGGAAGATAATGGAACAACCGGTACCTACTATGTAACTGCATTACCCGACAGTGTTGGCGCCGTACAGATTTGTTCCGCACAGAACAATTGGGGACATCAGGATGCAAACCCTGCATGGTCGGTAGTTTGGTATAGCGAAAAGAAGAATTTCTTCTTTTTCGGAGATACCGACGGAGCTTCTACTTCAGATACAAGCTACGGAGCTTTTCCTGCTTATTATACGCCTTCAGGACTTCCGCTTTCAAAACAATACGGGAATGGGGATAATCAAGGTTCTCCTTTCGTTTATGTTTCGGCATTGGAATTGAATGCAGTAGCATGGGGAGTCAAAAAAGCGGCCGTTTCGGGAATTAATCCTCATTAACCCAACTTGCCGTTTTTTCCCCAAAAAAAAGCCTTCAAGAGGGAAAAATCAAGGGCTAGTGAAATGTTAAATTATTATCATTCAGTATATTATAAAATTTGAA
>Ga0209629_10001088_pt1 | contig 16413 bp, 19 predicted proteins | sample TergutCu122P5_FD_187286 | JGI IMG/M metagenome (GOLD analysis project Ga0209629, IMG submission 187286) | Cubitermes ugandensis P5 segment gut microbial communities from Kakamega Forest, Kenya - Cu122 P5 (SPAdes) (version 2) | ecosystem: Host-associated > Arthropoda: Insects > Digestive system...
CACTTTCTTTCTCAGCCACTAAGAATTCAATTACAGCTCGTTGTTTGTAACGTGTATCAGACACAGGCGCCATTTTCACAGACTACTACAGCGGCGCTATCTGTCGGACGAACGTGTACTTACACACATGTGCGCAATAAACATGAGTTTTGCTACCTCTCAATTTTCACATTGCTATCTCTATTGTGGAATGAGAAAAAAAAAGTGGGGCATTACTTTCTGAGCATCCCTCGTATTTATTGGTTACACGATGACAACATGTTTCGGCCATGCTTGGCCACCTTCAGGTCATAAACTAATTTACAATTAACAACAATAAAGAGACAACATATACATGAGAAAAGGTCTTTTGTCTCATGTATATGTTTTTTCTTTATTGTTGTTAATTGTAAATTAGTTTATGACCTGAAGATGGCCAAGCACGGCCGAAACATGTCGTCATCGTCTAACCAATAAATACGATCCTACTACAGTTGTGTTTTGACGGACCCACCCACCCTCATGAGGTTTTAACTGCAACAATGTCAGCCTGGAAAATGATCACACCACACAGACTAAGAATGATCCCTTTGTTCCATGTTCCTTAGTATTTATATATATATGTAGGCATCAGCAAAAGTTGTGAGACACATGTAATCTAACAATGTTACCTTTGTTTCAACAATTAACATCCTCATATCTTTTTTGTTATATCCCCTATACTGACGCTGGAAGGTGTCACTGTGTGTTTCATAGTACACTACATCTGACCCTTGTTCACACATGTCTATGGCATTTTCGGGGCTTGAAGGCACTGTGCATTGACTTTGCATATTCCTTCATTGATTGTTTACACTTTCATGTTGAATGTTTCCAGCTACCAGGGACTGTGTTTTATGGTAAAGTTGGTGGGCTGACAGCTAATCACCTGTGACAATACAGAAACTGGGAAAGAATCATCAATGTGGGATTGCTGAGCATTCCATGGCTGAAGTACACTTAAAGTTGTGTTTGGTTGTACCTTCTTTGTGTGGAGTTGACTGTATGAAACAGGAGGGAAACGTGACAAATTGATGTCTCATGCTGCCTGTGTGTCATCGATCTAATCGTGGTTTACACACAATTACTCATGTGATCACGTGCCCTGTCCTTTCTTCATTATTTTGAGCTGTTCCCCATCCCCTCTGGAATTCCAGAAAGAACAGAAAAGCTGTAATATCTGATTGAGCAATGTTTGGAAGAGCCCAACAGACAGACTTCCATTTCAATCATAGAATCTCTGCATGACAGGTGACAGGCTACAGCACATTGCGACATGTTTGATAACACACTGCCTATGACAGGTGAGCTATGTTGGTACCAGTATAACAGCAAGAAATTTTACTTTATGTTAAGAATTCATGTAATAATTAACATTTTTGTGATTGGAGGATCCCACAGCAGTAACTATGAAGATACTACCTCTTGGCATGTGACACCTAATGGTCTCTGTTATAATCTTAGGATAGACGGCGGTAGGAGGATCCTCCAAAGTATGAGTAAATTTCTACGAGACTACAAATCATATATTAGAATGCTAATTTGCATTATTTAAATTTGTTTTTAATTTTTGGCATACATAATATAAAGTACTGTAGTCATGAAAGATGTGATCTCAAGGTTTTGGTGGCTGTTGGTTTTCAATGCCAATGACTGTAAAAGTTATTTTATTTTATTTTTTTTTTTATTTCTGTATATGTGCATATCTGTACGTAGGAAATAGGACATTGAGGACATTTTGTTCTGATCTGAAAGGTATATATTCCCAAAATGTGCCTTTTGTAGTGCAAAAATTAACAGGACTTTTGTAAAGTTGAGATGCAGAAATGTTGATGTTCTTAAAACCAACTGAAATCATAAGGCATTCACTGCACCTCACAAAAAACATATGAATAGTGCCCACTGGTTTTTGTTCCTTCTTACAATGGATACACACAGTTTAGTTTTTACCAGCTAAAATCACCATCAAGAAAGTGAAAGAAATCAAGTGAAATTATGCACTGTTTTTGTTTAAGTTGTGTTAAGACAGTGTTACTAACCTCTCAAACAGTAAGTACTGTCCCATGGTTCCATTGTACAATTATCATCACACTGTCTCTGAAAACTAGTCCTGCCATTCCACATGTTACCAAAATATTAATTTACACGTATACCTTACAATACCTGCAGCGTGTCTCCTCATAATTGTTAATCCAAAATTAAACCGTTATTATGGGCAAAAACAATCTACCAGGCTACTTGGTGTCACATCTCACAACAGAGCAGTCTTAATATTGACTGTTGTGAGAACACTGATCCTAGTAGCAAAAAATACTTTGTTTACTGCAGCAGTTTGGAAGCAGATGGTGATTTCAGGGTATGTATTGTGTATGAAATTTGGTTGTACTGGAAGAGTACACAATACTGGACTCAGAATTGCATGATGGTTGAATACTGTCTGTATCACAAATCTTTCATCCTCAACTGCTGCAGTTTGTTGTGGACCTTGACTTCCAGTACAGTCTTCCTCCATTCCTGATGGTCTGTGTCTATTGCCTGCCTGTTTTTCATTCGTGTTATGCGTAAATCCTCTTCAAGCTCATCTCTCCATCTTTTATGTAGTCTGCCTCCTTCCCTTGTTCCTTCCATTGTAGCTGCTGCAATTTGTTTTGACATTTCTTCAATGTGACCATACCCTCAAAGTTAGAGGGACTTTTGTAAATTTTATATTATTTTTCCCTTGTAATATGTCCCCTCTCTCCTTGTTTGTTCATATTCTACAGCATTCATGGTATTTTGTATTTCCCTTACATCCTTCCTTTCAAGTATTCTGAGCATGTTTCTTTCTTCTGTGGTTACTGTCCAAGTCTGACTTGTAGGTCAGTATGGGTTATATTAGAGGTTTATATAGTTTTGATGTAGTATTTTGGGACATGAGTTTGGACACGAAGAGTTTAAAGTTTGCTAAGTACGCTTGGTTTGCTATCGTTTTTGGAGCGCACATCCGCCAACATTTTGTAGTCATTTTTGACACCTGATACCAAGTATGTGACTGTGTCAATGCATGTATCACAATTATTCATTCAAAATTAAATATTTTTAGAAACAATTGCATATTGAGAAATTGTTGAGTAACAGTGCACTAATGAGAGTAGTAATATGGGAGAGTAGACCAATCTAAAGAATGAACTACAATTTATTAAATAAATGTCTAGTTTTTATGTTTGTTTGAGAATTGAAAAAATTACAGTGGTTTTATTTGTCTGTATGTCCATTTTGCTGAATGTGGCATTAGAAGTGTCTTTTGTATTTGTGAACATTCTGATGCCAAATGTAAACAGGTGTGATTGTACATTAACACCATGTAGTACAAGGCCTAGTAAGTTTGGAGGCTGCACTCAGTTATTGGTGTTTCACATACCCAACAGCAAAGGGCTACATTTTGTTAGAAGACAGCAATTTCCACCTTCACTTTCTAACACTGTGTGCTGTAGCACTAAATCTGAATTTCACAGAGCAGTACAGTGCACACTTTTATACTGTGGTCAGTTTTTGCAAGACTTCCAAGGGACATGGTCATGATGTATAAGAACACTGTATAGGTCTTCAGTGCTTATAACCTCAAATCCTAGAGTGCAGGCTTTGCATTCTCCAGAGTTGTAGTCACAATCTACATTCACGAACTACTGCCAGCAGCAGTAACGAAAACTCGTACGTTAGAATCCCTTCTCCAATAACATGAAAGTCTGTCTGTAATAAATTTGCAATTTTGGTTTAACAATTATGACACACCTTTGAGTTTAACTTATTCTTATGGGTAAACAATTTGACAACTGATACAGAATGATGGCAGAAGTTTTCAGATGTAGTGTGTTAACGAACAGTGAACTAGCAGGATGGTATTTGCCATTTTATGGCTTAGTAATGCAATATACAAATGCTTTCCCTCAGTCAAAAAACAGTGCAATGGATAATTTCATCAAGCTGTACCAAGCAGAACTCAAAAGCGATGTTCATAACATATACATTTTTAGTTCTTCCATTACTGTTATTATACTTTTTTTGATGAACGTATTACCAAAGTAAATATTATGTAAACATTAAATCTGTTGGATATTAACCTTAAAATTCTGCACCATCACCATGTTTAGGAACTGACTTAATATTTAATATAAAATTTGCAGGTATGTGTAGGGTGAAGCCACAATGATTAGGCAAAACCATCTAGAACTGCTTTTGTCAGATCCCCATAAAGCTGTCTACAACAGGTGAACCCTACATTGGTGAACAAAATAAAGCATATTAATTGTCGTTGCCAGGATATCATCCAATCCACATTACGATGTAGTTGCACTGTTGGTCTGGGACTGGCACACACATTAATCTGAAGTGAAATTGGGAATTTTGTATGCATCTTATGAATAAGAAGAGAATGACAATTGTGATTTTGTCCTTGTTGGAGGATCTTTATCAACATGAAAATGAATCCTACAAATGTACATGCATGATGGTAGAAACCTATGAAAATTCATTAGAGCCTGCTGGTCCCACCCTCCAAAAACATATATTACAAATTTTTTAACATTATGTTAGAGGAGTTGTTGTCACTGAGGTGATTTTAATCCATGTTATTGTAGTGGTTAAGGATAAATTAATAAGCACATCTTGTTGGAATAGATACATATTTATTTCGTCATAGAAAAGAATTCAGTAAATCAAAAGGGGAGTATAAAAAAAGTCTCATTGTGTAAAAATATCCACTGTTAATTTCTGATAAGCATCTGCCTGGGGTTTGTGACACCCCATCATTTGAGCTCCTGCAGCATACGAGTTGTAATAGGATGCTGGAATGAGTGTAATATGAGGCATGGAATTCCTTATTGATGTAAAACATGATCAAGTCTTTAAATTTACATTTCCTCCTGTCTGAAAGACAATTGTACAAAAAAGTCAGCAGCATCACGCACCTTATTTTCTGGTTTGGGGGTCAGAATATCACTCATGGACCTTGCTACTCTTATCTGCAGCTGAAACTTATTTCAGCTTTTTGAACTGCTTTGACTTCATCATGATGTGATAGGTGTTCTCATCTGCAGGTCAGAGGTCAGTTTTCCAGAGTTGCTTCCTTCTTCTGTAGAACAGTATCTTCCATGTCTTCCATTAATGTCATATCAGAATTACTTCCAACTCTTCTATGCTGACCCATGAAGTCAGCTAAGAAAGATATGGCATCAGCACTTTCCCTTCTGAACCACATGGCATGTTTCTCTTCCCACATAATGTTCTGCCATACAAATTTCTTTATGATGTCAATTTGGCTGTACATTCCAGCAATACAGAAAATGGGATTGTGCTGAAAATATTCAGTTGCATGATTCAATAACACTGAAAGAAATAAGTTATAAAGCAATTTGTATGGCTGAGCAGTACTGTCCTGCAGGGATGCTCAGTGAGGTTATACCCCAGGGTGGGGTGAGACCCCCAGAATATATATATATATATATACAGTGTTATATTATTACATAATTAAGGGATACTATATTATTAAAGGTCATAGGGAGGTATTATTATTTCTGTTCATACATTTTCTCCTCTGAAATTTCCTTTCGTAGACACTTGACTGAGATGGAGTATTTCACATCATTGCACTTTCAATTCAAACTTAAGAGTTCCAGCTATACACAAAATATGTGAAACATTTAACTGCTTTATGAAACTTTCTGTACCTATCTGTATGCCAAAACCAAGCAAAGATAAGTGGATAGAAATTGCTGAATAATTTAAGGAAAGACGGAGTTTTCATAATTACAGAGGGGTGATAGATGGGACACACATTAGGATGCATTGTCCACCAAACGTTGCCTTGGCTGACTGAAAATATGAACATTCCCACTCTGTAGTGTTTCAGGGTGTTGACACAAGGTTTTTGTGTGTTGTTGTTGATGAGTATGGCCATAATAGAGATAGTGGGATTTTTTAAAATCCCACATTACTAACCCCTCTTAAGTTTGGCAGATGCTTTTTATATGAAAATCTAACATCTCCAGAACCAAGAAAAGTTGTTCGTGAAGGTGATGATTTTCTGTTCACTCTTGAAGGAGCTCCTTTAACAGGAAATCTAATGAGGCCATTTCCACACAAGTCCCTTGCAAAAGAGGGGTAAATTTTGTAACTACTGATTAGCATGAGCCAGATAATAGAGTAAGCATTTGAAATCCTAATGTTTAAAAAAAGGTGATGCTCCTCTCCCCAAAGAAGGCTGCTTTTGTTACTGTGGTGTCATGCACCCTTCATAGCATGGTACAGGTGCAAGGAAATGTAGCTGACATGCACAGAAGAACTGTAAATGGTGTGTGAAACAAGTATTCCTGACAAAGGCACAATTGTACTTCAATCACACAGACTGTCAACTGCAACACTCAACATTCGCTTACAGTTTTGTAAATATCTGAACTCTGAAACTGGCAGTGTCTCATGGCAATATAAGCATACTGCTCAAATGATTTTGATGATTTTATTTTTACAGTAAATTTTGTGTTGTAGTTGAAAATAAATAAAAACAATGCTAAAAATAAATCAGTGTATTAGTATTGTTGCACAGGAGGGTCACTGTGAAAGTATGAATGTGTGCCAGTTACACATTGCATGGTTTTATCCACACTGTATCAATGTGTTGTTGGCATGACATGTAAAAATCAGTCTTTATAATTTAAACAGTTGAATCCATTAGTGTAGCAACTTCTGTGCTTAATTTCTTGACAGTCAGTTTGAAGGATCTTCTAAACAATAATCATATAAAGGCTTTCTTGTTTCTATCAGCATAGTAAGTTTCTCAGTACTGCATTCCACTGGTATTTGCTGCCCACACTCTGCTGAAATGCGAAACTGTCTGAAGCAAACAAGCACAAAACAAAGGACCTTGGAACAGTTAGTGACGTTTTCCTTACCTGGTGCTGTGTCAGGCAAATGTTTTGTCAGTGCAGGTTGACTCACATACTTCATGTTTTACAAACATCAGACTACCTTAGGCACGCTTACAACTGTAGCAGTCTGTTTTGTCTAATGAGCATGGCTTCACCCCTGTATGTCCATACGAATTTCACATGTGTACCTCAAACAGTCAATTACTTTTTACCATCATAGCAAAAGCTGAGGAGCATCTGTGCATGACCACCCACGTTGTTTTCACAAGGCATAAGTATTACCACAGTGAAATTTAATATTTCTCCCTGGATCTGTTGCCATACAATTGTTCATGATCTTCAGTTAGGTGGACTAACTGCTGCTGATTGCAGGAAACTAAAAGTGTTTCTTATATTGCTTTTACTGTTGTACAACTTTTTTTCAAAAATCACATTCTTGCTACATCTCCTTGAAAAAGGAAAGGAGGTTCAGTTTTGTGTTTGTGTGCCTGTGGTGAAGGGGATCTGTTAGTTTCACTTAAGAATCAGTTTGCGAATTTTCAAGAACTTCACATGAACATTATACCACTGGAGGACACCTAGCAGGTGTGCATTATGACCCTTGTGGTGCAATGCGTTGAATTGCACCACAAGGGTCATAACGCACACCTGCTAGGTGTCCTCCAGTGGTATAATGTTCATGTGAAGTTCTTGAAAATTCGCAAACTGATTCTTAAGTGAGACTAACAGACCCCCTTCACCACAGGCACACAAACACAAAACTGAACCTCCTTTCCTTTTTCAAGGAGATGTAGCAAGAATGTGATTTTTGAAATAAAGTTGTACAACAGTAAAAGCAATATAAGAAACACTGCAGTAATCACTTTCCACTGTAGATTTGTATACATGCAAATGACAGGAAAGAGGACACAGTCCTGCTATGAAGTCGATGCTTGTGTTAATGGCTCACACTTCAGATGTACAGTGTTTAAATCCAGGTTTTCCTTTAGTTTTTTTTAATGATTTTATTCAATACGTTCAATCCCCTGCTGAAGTACTATATAAGAATAGTGCAAAACTTGCTCCCAAGAGGGTTAATAGTAACTACCAATCTCACGGGAAAGGGTTGTGATGTTGGGGCAATTTGAAGTTTGCAGTATTAAATACATAAAAATCCAGTGAATTGGTATATTCTGTAAGTGGTATATATTGCAATGTAGTCTTGTAGGAATTTACTGACATTTTAGAGTAATTTGTTGTCTACAGTCAGGACAAAAGGTGGAGACAGAGGGCTCTCTACAACATTGTTAAATTTCAATGAGACCAAATGGTATCACATCCCAGCAGGCACTGTTCCGACCTAGGCCTAGAATTCTTAACGTCAGTCCTTGAATAAGGGTTGTGTTTTGTATTATGCAACAACTTACCTGTTGCTGATACCAATCTCAGCAGCTGGAGTCAACCTCTTTAGTCTGTAATTGATAAACACCAACACATGCACTTCACATTCAATAGTATATTCTGTTGAATGTGAAGTGCATGTGTTGGTGTTTATCAATTATTGAATTGAAAAATGCACGGTGAAACATTGAAACTCTTTAGTCTGTATTTCCACAAGTTACGAAGAAAGATATACTTATGGTAACACATCCATATGTCTGCCCTCTGACAATGTTTAGCCAACTCATGGGTCTTTGACTCTGCCGTCTAATACCATTACAGTCAACCTCACCAGTCATTGGCACTGTGCTATGGTCATAGCATGAGTGAATTTCTGAGGTGGCAGCTACATCTGTACCACTTGGTGAATGATCTCCCTTCTTAAAAACCCGACAGTCACTCAGTCAGCATTATAACTAGAGTGTTCATCAGTGTGTTCACAAGAGCCGGTCTTTGGAATCAGTCCTCAACCACATGAATCCTGTCTGCACATGAACACCATTCCCTGCCCCAGGATACAATCTAACAGAACGCTTCCATACAAATCTAGGTCTGGAAAAAAGTGGCCTTTCCTCCACACTTTCTGACTAAAATTTCATATGTGCATTCATGTCTCCCATGCATATTATGCATTCTGTCCATCTCATCCACTTACTGATGCTTTTCACTATGCCCTCTTATTAGCTTCTCTGTTCAAGTGCAAATTCTTCTTCTTAGCACCCTGTTTTCAAACACCCACTTAACCTGTGTAAGATGCAAAGTTTTCCAGTGCTAAATATTCAGTACTATTGTGTCATAACACGACATAATATGAACCCCCTATCTATGTTTCTGACTAATCGTTGACCACCAAGTTTCATGTCCATATAAGGCACAAGGCCAAAGAGTTTTGTTCATTTAAACTTCACTAGACATAAATGCTAACTCTCAGTGGTGTCAGCTACCATCTTAAAATGTTCTTAAACAGTTACAAAGGAGAAATGGGATAACTCCTTAAACACAGGCTTTCTTGTCCTTCAGTCTCCAGTATTCTGTTTCATACACCTTAGAAACCTGGTATCATATTGTCAAGATACATATGAGTGCTGAAAAAATACCCAGGGCAGAAGTAACTGTAGGAAGAATAAAGCACTTACAAGTTACAACTGAGTTATCTCTTTCAATGTATAATCCTCTGGTTTGTATGCATGCATGCCAGCAACCCTTCCACTTTTCTATGCATGTGTGGTAGGCTTATTACACAATGGCCTGTAGCTGCTACGCCATATTCAGTCATATCTCTGTGATGGCTTAAAATTGTTCCTGCTTCATGGTGATCATCAAACTGGAGAAGTGGAAGAAGTAAAATCTAGTGAGTGATGCTGGTGGGGAACCATTGGAATGCTGTGACTGGCCAAGAATTCTCTGACACACAGGGCTGCATGGCACACTGTCATGGAGCACAAGCCAGATATCAGAAAACCATTGGTGCAGCTGTATCTGACAGACTAAATCTTTAAGGTATTGCAAAACAGATCTGTAGACACACTGAACTTAGTGGAAGAAATTTGTGATGCATCTCTCCACATCAAAAAAGGTGATCAATCATGTCTTTGACCGATTCATTGCAGTATTTCTGAAAGCTTGTAGTACCATCTCATGTTTCTGTGGCCATTTACCTTTACAGCAGAAATTAAAGTGCAAACGTTGCTCCTTCGACATATCCATTTCCCAGTGCAACAGAGGGAAAATCAAGCTTGTACTGTAGATCACTTCATGCATGACTCAGTCAACCTGCTACCCACTCCTGTGGTCAGTAGTGTCAGATGTTGATGTAAAATAGCCTACATGGTTGTCACTTCTTAGAGATTTAAAGTTAAAAATATATAAAAGCTTAATAAGACCTGTAGTGACATACGGATGTGAAGCTTGGACTTTAACAACCAGAGACAAACAACATCTTAGAATATTTGAACGCAAAATATTAAGGAAAATTTTTGGTCCAGTACAAGACAAGGATGGATCCTGGAGAATCAGAATGAACCACGAATTGAACGAGCTCATAGGAAATGCAGACATGGTAAGATTCATAAAAAGCAGGACAGCCTGGTTAGGACATGTGATGCGGATGGATGAAAAGAGAATACCTAAAATAATATTAGAATGGAAACCAACAGGCAGGAGAATTAGAGGAAGACCAAGGAAAAGATGGGTTGAGGATATTGAAGAAGATATCCAGGCGTTAGGAATAAGAGGGTGGAGAAAGCTGAGTAAGCAAAGGACGGAATGGAGGAGAATCACTGAGAAGGCTAAAACCCATAGTGGGTTGTAACGCCAATAAAAGAAGAAGAAGAAGAAGGTTGTCACTTCTACACTATTACTAGTTTCTCTAAGAAATTCTGTCCCAGATAGTTCTGATCAGCTTTCCTTCATTCATTCCTGGTTTTCATTTTGAAATTAGCCTGAAGGCCCCAGTCTTGGAAAAAAGGAAGGACGTAGGGAAACTAAGGATTTACCAATCCACATTCAGTTTTATGTTTTCAGTTATGACAGCAGACCAAGTCTACAGCATGTATTTTATTTTATTTTGTAAGCAGGTTACAGACTACAGTGTCACCACTTACAAGTCGCAGGTGTAGGGTGCTAAATGTCGCGGGGTCTTTGGCCCAATAAATAAATCACAAAGGGAGTGTGTATAGTAATTACTTTATCAGTGGGAAACGGTCCCAATATTCTTATCCTGGTGCCTGATGCATTCTTGTGGCCCCTCACCACTGCATATTGTGTTACATGTCAACAGGGATGGCCAACTTCACCACTGACCCAACTACAGGTCAGCAGCATCCCCTTCTACATGAATAAAGGCAACTCTGGATAAAGTATCAAACAAACTGACAATAAAGGCATCACCACAGGCCAAACAGGGCCCAACAGTTAGCCATCCCGTGTTGCAGTATTCAAATGCAACGACTACAGGGGGATAAAAAAGTGTCCACTGCTGACACCACTGAACTGAAAACAGGCTGTGTGGGGCCATTGTTCGATATGTCTATATTCCTGGCATGCCCCTCCATTGAGATGCCCAGACGTTATCACAGGCAGGCACTTCATCGCTACATTTGTCTTTGCAAACAAACGGTCCGATAATGACGGACAACAGGCAGAAACACAATCTAATATACCACCAAAGTAAATCTTTGGAATGTGAAACATCCCCATGAAGAGGAAGAGAAGGCTGGGGTAGATCTACTGTTTGCCAGACAACTCTGACTAGATACACAGTGTGATGACTGGGGCTGGTAACTAGATGTACACGGGTGTCTCTTGCCCTGTCAGCAGCCGGAACATGGATGTTGGCATTGTCTTCATGAGTATCTGCAAGCACAGAAAAAACTTGATCAGGGCAGGGAATGTTGGTTTCATGTACCAACTCCCATGCCGTCATGTGTGCCTCTAACTGGTACTGAAGCCAGGAGATGGCGCACTTACTTCTCCAACAGAAGTGGCCAGCAGATTCACTATCTTCTCATGGGGAACAGCCACAACACTCTGGTTGTTTATCTCTATGATGCGATGCCCCACTCTCACACCACCTCTTTCTGCAATGCCCCCACGTAACAGGCTGCAGATCTGAGAGCACCAAAGCACAATGCCAGAAAAAAGAGCTACCTCACTTCCAAAATGCAGCAGGGAAACATTTAAGGTGCCAAATTTGCAAATATCAGTTTTCATACATTGTCTTGTGTGACTACAGTATCTTGCCAAGAACATTTATACCCACCACTCCATTCTGTACACTGAAGCCAAGTTGGTACTTGGTATCTGGTCGTTTGATCTTAACTTCCACCACTGGTGCACATGGCACCACTGTCAATTTTACCACCGTTTGAGTCTTGGTATTCTGCAACAGTTTAATTTGTAGCCTCAGTCCTGACATTTATCACAGTATATAGCAATCTGCCTGATACTCACTACATTAGCTGACAGTCCACCCCTCAACACTTGTTATACAACCTTAGAGCCTGGCTGTCATTCTCATGACAGTGCTTATTCATTAAGGCCTCATTTTCAATATTCTATCCTCCCAGTACAGCCCTCACACTCATACAATCCAAAGTCAAACCTTCACACTCATTCAGCTCCTCTCCCAGTGCATTACATTATCTAACAGTCAAACCTTCCCAATCATTACACTATTTCCCGGTCCAGCAGTCACACTTGTTACACTACCTCCCAGTGCAATTCACATACTCATCAAACTACTTGCCAGTCCAGCCCTCATATTCATTACACTATCTACCCATAACAGTGTTATGCAGTTCAGAATTACTGAATTTGTGACATTAAAAATCACTGTCTTAACTTTACAGAAGTTGGGATGGATAATGAATTTAGCTGGAAAACAAAGACCTCAAATCCTGATGACAACAATATTATGTACATACTAGTTATGGAGACATGCCAATTTATACCTTGATGTAGTTCTGGCATGTGGATAGTGGAAGGCCCACCAGACTGACACCATTGATTGCTATGATTTGGTCACCAATGTTCAACTGCCCACAACGAGCTGCTGCACCTGATGGAGCTAGATTGGCAATCACAACAGTTGGAAGCATGGAGCCCCAGCCAGACTCCACAATCACTACACCAAGAATTTCACCCTTTGCTTTGGGCACCACAACCTGTAACAGCATTACTACAGTATGGCACACCATCACGTTGGGAAGTGTCTACTGCAGAACGAATTGACCCTACTCTGCCTCAAGCCACTTACCAGCTGGGATGTCAGAACTTAACAAAAGTGGTCTCAGACACAGTTTATCAACAGGGGCTGCAAGTTAAGTAGATTCTACTAGGAAAATTCCCCCCACCCCCCAACCATTTCTGAGTCTTAGCTTTGTCATTACTGGTATGGAAATTACTTGTGTTTGTAATAAATTTTAATACAGATGTCATAAGGGTTTTTACAGTTTAGCATTTTCCTTACTTGTAAATATTCCAACTATATATATATGTCACTGGGAATTTTGCTTTAAATGGTTCACAAGTAAACATAATTTTGCAGATGTAGTCCATGGCACAAGAAAGGTAGAGAAACAATGGTCTTGCAGATGGCATGCCATGTCCTCTCTGCCTGTCAGATGTATGAATATGGAATAGATTTCATTTTGGTTACTGTCACCGTATCCATTATTAGGCATTGATGATCAAGTCAATGAGTTTGCAAAACATTTTAATAACGTTCAATCTTGACTGCCAATACATAGCATTTATGTATTGTGGAAGTTTCCAATCTTAGACAGCATATACGTTTAAAATCCACACAGCTTTTGTGAAATCCAGATCCAACTTCCTAAGCCAGTTCATTCCAGTTTAGTTCTTGCAGTCTTTAGCTATAATTCATTTTTACATTTTCTCCTCTCATCTATTCCTGACTCATATACAGGAACTGTGAACTTCTTGGCAGCCCCAACCCAATGGTGACTGTGTGTTACCATCACAGTTACATCAGTTAACACAGGAAACAACATCCCATATTCCAAAAGTAGCCCCTCACATCTTGTCCTCATGCACAGCTATGTGGATTGGGGAGGATAACACATTTTATATGTGAGGAGATGCAGTATTTACATCTCAACAGGCCATAACACACACACATTTAAATTCAACACTACATGCATTTGGTCACTGTTTACATTAAAAACCTCATACTGTACACTGCACTTCAGTAGGAACAGTGTACACTTATGTAACAGTGCTGTCAATTACCAAGATTGTGTAGCATTGGTGGATAGAGCAATGAACAGGCAGCACTGAGAGAATGATACTGACAGGGGAAAATTAAAGTACTCAGAGGAAAACTTGTCCCATGACCACTTTGTCCACCACAAATCCTCTGCACACTGACCTGAGACTGAGTGATGAGAGGCCAGCAACTTACTACCTGATCTGTGGCATGGCCCTGGTGGGATCTTAAAGGGAACTTAAAGAAATAGTGGCAAGATGTGGACTTCATTTTTCTCATCATGATAGTGAACTGAAATACTTTATTGTGAAACTCAATAGTAACACTTCAGTCTAAGATAGACTTGCTAAATAAAAATTTATCATATGTGAAGCATGTATGTTCCATCACATGAAGAAATTTCATCTCAATCTAAAGGTAGCAACATCTACAACAAAGAATGAAACAGAATTATTTCTCGAAAATGAGATAAAAATTCAAATAAGTAAACAGCTTAATACATTTTTATACAATCACTTCTTTAAAAATTTACCTTTTCACAATCTCACTGGGTTTAAAGGATTGAGTTGACTGTACTGACCTCCTTCTGCATCTCCTTCTTGGCAAACATCTGCAGCTCATCCCCGAAGATCTCCTGAGAGTTCAGCACCTCCTGGTAGTCCATCTCCTTCACAAAGCTGTGGTCCTCAATACCATTTGCTTTCAGAAATTCCATGTATGCCACTTGGAATGCCTGGCCAATTGACTGTGCAATGAACTGTGCCTGTAACAACCCAGTGTTCTTTAGACATGCCCTGGCAATGAGGGGAGAGAAAAGGAGTATGATCATGTGCTTGTCACTTGTTTCCTCACCTCTTCACTTTCAAACACATGGCAGATCATTTTGGGTGTGCGGTTGATCTTGGGGGCTTCCTCCACATCATGAGGAACAAACCTCCTTCGTGCCATAAGCACCACCAGGTCACCTATGTCTGCTATGTATGATATTGTGCGCAATGCATGGTCCATCATGATCTCCTACAAACAAATTACACAGACAGTGAGAGAGTGTCCCTTGCCAAAAACTACCAGATAAGCCCCAGTATACAGCAACTCCAGGTATAAGGTGATTCTTTTATCACTGGGATATTTAGAGAAAAAAAAACTCAAGCTTTACAAAACACAAAAACAACATTAATAAAGTTTCAGACAAACATACAACTAAAAATAATATATGAAGTATGACTGACTTTATGTACTATATGAGCATAACTCAACACATCCTTTTGTTAATTCCTATTAACTAAGAAACAACATGTCTCTCACGTATTACTGCAAAATGCCATAGGGCCATGCTTATAAGGTGACCCTTACTTCTCTGTGTGGCTATTTCCAAAAACAAACTCATCTCATATAGGTATTATCATATGAGGTTAACATTCTCTTTCACTACTGCAACAAGTGGTTTGAAACCCTGGTCTTCAGAGTGTGAAGATTACGAATATGGCCATCTCAGATGTGAAGCCACAGTCTGGTATGTATGTACCACTACTTCAGTGGCACCTTCTGTCTGTGCCTTCAGAGAAGAAGAAGAGGCAAGATCTTCCTCCAGAACATTGGTAACTACCTTTGGGGACCGATAACTTTAAACAGGAAGCTTGTGTGTTTTTATTTATGAAACCAACATATGCACACACCTTACACACAACACTACAAATGCCATCCCTCCCACACATTTTGCAGGAGTATAGCACACCAAGTTACTTAAAACATGTTCAAATATGATACAATTTCATGAGTATTATACATTCATATCACAGTGAAATCTGCAGCAATATTTACTCGTATATGTCAGATGCAGTAAAACCCAGTCAAATAATGTGCATGTAGTTAAAGGTCTATCTGTTTGGAATACTGCTGTAGGATTCGCAATGGCATACAAACATCTAAAATTTGTCGTGATCCAGCTGCAGTCAGCTCCTATATTGACAACTACACCACGCAATACAAGAACAGATCCATTACAGATCAAGACCAATTTCAGATGTTTGTATGACGCTGCAAAATCTAAAAGTATTTCAAATAAATAAATCTTTTTAACTATGCACACACTATTATACTGGGTTTTACTGCACCTGACATCATATAAACACTGCTCTGGATTTCAAATGTTTCACCGCGCATTTTCAATTCAATAATTGATAAACACCAACACATGCACTTTTTCATTCAACACTATATTAGTCTAGAATGTTGATTTCATTAAAATACATAAAAACATTTAAAGGTACTCCGACATGTTTCGATCTTAATAGATCGTCATCAGGGAGTATGCCTGTACCTCGCTAAAGTTACTGAATATTTAAA